>Ga0247810_10000099_pt1 | contig 141664 bp, 136 predicted proteins | sample UWRJL119311C1_FD_179918 | JGI IMG/M metagenome (GOLD analysis project Ga0247810, IMG submission 179918) | Plant litter microbial communities from Arlington Agricultural Research Station in Wisconsin, United States - UWRJ-L119-311C-1 | ecosystem: Environmental > Terrestrial > Plant litter >... | reverse complement strand
AGTCAAGACAGTAGGGGAGAAGAACATTCGCATACTCGGGTTGGATAGTAGTAGGGTGTAACTCCGGGAACAGGAATGAAATGTGCAGAGCCGAGCAGATATTAAAGTCATGCTTAGCTGCACAATCACTGTCTTCAACTCCTCCGCAGGGACGTAAGCCATAGATATTGTACTGCATATCAACCGAGAAGAAGTCGCCAAGAGCCTCCGTGTAGAGATCACAACCACCAGCACTATGCAACACGTCAGCCTTCCTTTACAGACTTTGCTTTCCTGACACCATATCGCTTATGATCCGGTTTCCTAGAATAACTAACAGTGATGAAAGAAACAATAAAGAAAATAAAAACATACTGAATTACAATCCACTTATTCGTGATCCTCTCCTTGGCTGGAATACTGTAAAGAACATAATCGCAATCCATACGTTTCCAGCCATCGATATTAGAGACTTCGAGCCCCCGACAGGAGGAGTCCGACGCGAGAGAGTTGTTACAAAATGGAGGGTCGCCAACATAACAATCCCGTCGTGGCAGCTTTGACACGACAGTGACAATAAGATAGCAAAGTGCAATTGCACCTGACAATATCATCTTTTCAACAGCGCAGACAAGCGAAGACAAGCGAAATCAATTGAAGTGTTTAAGTTGGCAAGTTGGTAAGCTATTCATACACCGGAAGGTTTTGAATAGAGATCAGCCAATGCTGAAACAAAGGAGAACGCTGTATATGGTTGTGGCAAGATCTATCCAGCACAATACTTCTTTTTAAACCAGCTGGATACTGTACTGCAAACATCCATATCTTCTTTGAGAAAAAGGGATCAGGATTGATGGAATAGTCTGCAATCGACGAAACAGCCACAAGTGTTCTGTATGTGACTATTACTTGAGGTTATATGCCTCGCTAAAGACCAACTCAGATTCTTGGCCCCTTGCTTCAGACTTTCACCAAAAAGGCATCTGCACAACTAGACAATTCTTTTCCACTGAAAAAGGTAAAACAGGATTGAATGCATTGCAAATGCGTAGAAATCCAAGAGAAAATCAAGGTTGTGGACAGAGAGCCATACACCATTGGCACGGAACAAGGTGAAAGGAGAGCTTCATAGCCCCCCATGCCAATATACAAGAACACTTGTTGGACTTCTGGCACTTCAAGAGGAGACGACTTAATCCCATCTCCGATACTTAATCCACCAATCATACCTCAATGCGAGAAAAGATACCATTTTTGTTGCGTCTCTGGTTCCGACCCCTTTCCATCGGCTAGTCGCCCACGGCAGTTTATATAACTTTGGGTTCTGCAAGATTAAGATCTGAACGCGACTCAGAAGGCGTTTGTTGACCTGCAAATAAGTCCGACTTTGGACCATCAACAACCCATGTTCAGAGAACTTTTCTCGTCCCCAACCTGCCAAAATTGGATTAATTTTCTCTCTCTCTCTCTCCCTCATGTTGCGTCGCTTCAATCACTATAGCTGTCCACGCTTGCCATTTTGCAACTGACTCGGTCGAGTCAAGAATAGAAAAGTAACATGTCTTTGCCACATTGCCCATTACTACGATTCGTCGCTGGGTGGATGAAAGAAGTGCTTTTAGCGCGTGTCGCAAAGCGAGTCATGGCGCCGATCTTTCGAGTCAGATATACATCCGTGCATGTGATACGAGTGGTAGGTGGTAACTAGGAATGGTGCCATTTGCCTGACTCGGGCGGCTTATGGCCAGTTTCGTGGAGAAATACTTCTATAACTCTGATTTTGAGACGGAGAGAGGTCGTATGGAAGCAATGTAAGGATGAAGAATACAATAAGCCAAACTCAGCGGAAGAAATATCAGGACATCATCGTTCACAAAACTTTATATCACCTTTTTCATGCCTAAGCGCCGGAAGCAACCGATCTGACAGATTGATCACCAAGATCTAATCAGTGCTTTTGTGGGACAATTGCGCATTGCCGCCGGGGGAAACTAAATCTTGACTTGGCGAGAGGACATGGAGTCCAGTTCGTAAATTTCTCCTCCCACAACGGAGTAAGACGCTGGCTGACTCGAGAACGTGATTTTGCTCTGACTCAAGGTGGAAGATTGCGACATGCAACAAAATCACTTTCTTATAAGGCGTTGGATGCAGGAGGCCGAGAGTCGGTAAATGTGATATGTGAGACTTTAAGGAGGTGTGATTTCTTTTCCCCGAACGGGTTCGGGATGCATGTTCCGCGGTGACCTGACGCATGCATACTTCGATATAGTATTAACAAAAAACAAGAAGTGATATTGCTTGGATAATGTTGCGAGCAGCTCACTGGCTGCGAGGATGAATAAAAACTTTCCGGATACCCAAAATGACCAGATACTGTTGCAACATGGGGACCAGACGTCAACTGCTCAGTCCTAGCGACAGACCAGAACAAGTCATTCATTCTTGAGTCCACCAGAGCCTAAGACCCATGGCTCTTTCAAGCATAACGATGCCGTGTATTGGGTTCGGAGATCCCTCCGGTGTTCAGCACCTGTACCCTACATCCCCAGTGATTGAGTGCAATTACAATCAGAACAGAACGGAATGATCCGTACTCTTGACAGTAATACACACTCACGGATTGAGACTTCTATCAAACTGAAACAAGTCGCTCACAACAAGAAATACATGGCAGAATAGCGCAGCCATTCTATTTCTCCCCAACTTTCCTGTCCATCCTGTCATTTGAAAGGCTTAAACTAACTCGTCACGAACTCTTTAATTGCCGGCCCGCCGTCGGAAATACGATATGCAACAAAACTTGGAGGTAGCGGGTGTACGGCATTGGTACGTTGGATGCTCATTCATGCTGTGACTGACTCGGCTTTGGTCACTACAATTTGGTGCTCTAAGAGCAATTCTTAAATATTTCGAAGTATCGATCTTGAAAGGTTGATGATGGAGATGTGATCAATTTTATGGTAAACGCCAGTGTGGGGGAATGATGCGAATAGCAGACCGAACCATCTTGGCATTCTTCGTAACTAACCAAACAACCATTTTATCCCTTTCTTTTGTTCTATTCTCTAGTAAAGTAGAACAGCCATAAAGGACTTTTTGCAGCTGAGAATCTGAGAATCTATAACCCTTTGCTGGTTCGCATCTCTCCGAAATGTCTAAGTAATAATAAGATCAGATAGCCAGGGGCTGTGAACAGCCATTACTGAATCTGAGAGACCGATATTGATTATTACAACTTCTAAGAACAATGTCGTCGACCCCAAACCCTTTATCTGCGTCTTTTTGTAGTCGACAAACTCGAAACTCATTCTCGCTCTATTTGCACTCATCTTGGGACAAATGTCCTTTCGCGTAAATGGAAACCATTCAATCCATGACACTGTAGATTAATTATGAACTACAAATAACATTTCAACTTTCCATGAAACACAACATGGGTTCAATCGGCTTTGGACCGATGCTTAAAATGCTGCTGGACACCAACTCGGCCGCTCTCCACACTCTCCACATTGGAGACCAGTGGGAAAACGTCCATACTGAAACTTTAGCATTCGTCCTTTCTCCCCACTCCTCCTTAGTCGTACTCAGTAAGGTAGATAAGAGTGTTGGAAATCTCCTTTTACAATGACCAAAAACGGTAGTGCACCGCTCTTTAAGCGGGATAAGCGTGGGCCACTAGCAAAGATGTTAGGTAAAATTAAATCAGTGGGCGAAGAGCGGGATATAGTGTCGGAGCAGGAGATTAGCTGCTTAAGTGCTCCTCTCTTTTGGGACTGAAGAAGGTGGCTACACAAATAGTGGGTTTGGGCTTTCATTCCTCGGTTCTATCATACGATTCTATACTTTTTATTTGCAAGGGCTCCCTCTGATGCTAAAAATTACCAATAAACGCGATGGCTACACAAGTCATGGAGAGTCTCGACAAAGGCACGGAAGTGGGAGCGTAATACAGATTAGCCAGCATGGTGTGAAGGAATAAGACCATGTCATTGATCAGATAAGAAAAGGCTCTGGTGAGGAGGAAAAGGTGCAAGTGTTAACGGGTCATCGGTAAGACAGAAGAGATGAATGACGCTCTTTGAACAGAGTGAGGGCTCATGAAAATTGAATGTAATGAGTACACTTAGCTCGAATGAGATGTTAATATAGTAGAAACCTCAATTTGACTATCCAGCTATCTAGAACTACAATAATAAGAATTGAAAATCATAACGATGCCGAGCAGACACAAACTCATGCCGGCTTAAGAAAATATCCTACACCCTTTCCTGTCTCAAACTTCATTTACCGTCATGATATTTTATTTCCCCTTTCCTGCATAGCTCACTTCTCTGCTGCGAGGAGGGAAGCCTTTTCTATCTTGCAGTTCCTGATCTCCATTTATCACGCTCCCATTTAAGCTTTCGATCTCCAGCACACCATCGCTTTTCCAAGGCCAGGTCTTCACTCCCTCCTGCTTGACTTTTCTTCCAGCTCTGATAAACCAAGGCGGATTACCACCATGTGGGTTTATTGTCCAATATTCAGCATTATCAGCATCTACTGGCTCAAGTTTTCCATTAGTTATTTTTCTCGTCAGGAACAGAAGGCCGTTCAGCGAGGTGTAGCTGAAAAGCCCTGCGATGAGACCGTAAGAGACAGAGTAGGTAAATGGCATCGTCACTATGGTTATGAATGCAGGAACTGCATCCCCAATGTACGACCAGTTAACTGATACCACTTGACGCATCATCATACAGCCTACTAGCATAAGCGTACACCCTGTAGCCCAAGGCGGTATAGATGCAAATATTGGCGCAAAGAAGATCGAAACGAGAAAACACGTCCCAGTAGTCATTGCAGTTAAGCCTGTACGGCCGCCTTCGGTGATACCAGCCCCAGATTCGACGACCGTGGTAACGGGTGAACAACCGAAAAGAGAACCGATTGAGATCATAATCGCGTCAGTACAATAGGCAAGGGTGGAACGAGGGAAGTCGCCGCTGTCAGGATCAACAACTCCAGAGAATCGTGCCATGGAGTAGAGAGTTGCCGAAGCATCAATGATATCGACATAGAGAAAGGTGAAAAGCGCAAGGATAAAATGCCGATTTACACCAGCGATGTTCCAGTTTTGGGCGACGAGAGTATTCTGGATTGGGTGGAAGTAAACTATGTGTTTGAAAAAGTCGAAGCGAGAATTCCCGGATTCGTTATAAGGGAAGTATGTGAACGGTGTATTGCGTCTACTTGTTGCGTAAGTAGCCATAATAACTAATGCAAATTGTTCATTGAACTTACGGCCATGAAAGGATCGATACTATAGAAATGCCGATTAGAATTGCTGCCTTGAACTTATAAGCCATAAGATATGCAGTGAGAACTCCACCGCACATGATGCCAATCCACATCTACTAAGCTGTTAGAATTACAACGCCGATAGAGCAGTAGACTAACAGCTGGATTAGTCATTTTATGACTCTTGCAAATGCCATTAAAGGGATCCCGATATTGTGGTGGACAACCTCCTATTTCAGTTGGAGTGGGAAACGATCCTGTAACCAAGCCTATACCAGCAGAATAAGACATACCAATTAAGGTGAGAAATAAACCAATTCCAACACCACTTGCGACTTTGATCGATGCTGGTATAATCTTGACAAGCCACTGCCGCAATCCAATAAGTGACAGAAAGACAAAGATAAACCCTTCAACGAAGACTGCAGTTAAAGCAGTACTATATTCAACCGATCCACTGCCATGATATCCGATAACCTGGTATGTAAAATATGCATTCATACCCATTCCAGGACTATGAAACGTTAGCCACTATCGAGCTTCAAAGGTTCAAGGATATATGGACCCAATGGCGACTGGAAGATTGGTCAAAAAGCCAAATGCAATGGACCCAAGTCCGCCAACAACAGCAGTTGCCGTGATCATATCACGGTTAATTCCTATAAATGTTGGTTTCATCTACATTTTTTTGAGATGGAGATATCTCACCAATAACACATGCTTCATAATCAGGGTCGTAGGTGCATAGAGGATCTTGACCAGTTTTATCATGGCATACGCAGTTGCCACCAGATTCTCCTATAATGGAAGCCTTTGAAATTAGGGCAGCTAAAGGTTTGAACTAGAGGCTTACATTGACAGCTATAATATACGCCATCGTGAAGAACGTGGTGAGTCCTGCTCGGATCTCGGTGAGGAACTTGGCGCCTTTGCGTTCTTTTGGCTTCAACGACTTAGCAGTGGAGCTGGAGTTTATGTGAGTCTTACATGACCGGATCCATCTAATCGAAATACTCGTCCAAATGTAGATTTTGATAAATTCGTGTCAAATGCACGAACTGCTCTCATAACAGACTCCATAGCAGATGGTTGGGTCGAAACGGGCACCTGGCAAAAGCGTGGACTATCTAATCAAGTTATACAGAAACTATTATTTGGAAGATCCGCAATTGATCTTTGGGGCTTAAAAGAATGAATCACTGAAAACTTTTCACATTGAAGGACTAAAAGCGAGCGTGATACAGCGTGCGGTGATCCGAGGCACGAAAACTTCGGACTTGGGGCACGCCAAAATTCGGAACCAGCTACTAATAGTTTTCTCATTCTCCCCAAAATTTGTTCTCGGTCCAATGCTTCAAGATCGAGTATCTTGTGTTCTGTATTACGGCGACAAGAGCAAATTGATGTAACCGGTCTATCGAGGCCTGCGCCAACAGCTGCAAGATACCGTTTTGCATAAAACCGAGCAAACTTTGATAGGAAGAAAGCAGGTCGCCTTAATCACAGCATAGGTGAACAGAAAACAAGGACTATATACCCGCTGCGGCTAGTAACAAATAACGTGGAGTGCGGAACCTGAAGATATGTACTGGAAGTCTTTGAAAAATAAAATTCCAGCCCATATACTGCTGAGCTAAATCAAATCAGCATCTAATTACCAAGTTATGTGTCTCAATTTCCTCATTGAATTACTTGACTCACATGCCTAGACGATCAATAAAGCATCACAGCACTGCCTGTGTCTGAGATATATTTTTTGATACTCATGAAAAAAGCCTTGATAGCAATGAGGAACATTAATCTTAGTGCGACTGTACTTTCAAGCCTCTCCACAATATATTGTGGTACATCATATGCTGTGAGAATCGTTTGTCGCTCCTGGCATGTTCTCAACAAATACAAAGCCGAATAACAGGCCTTTGTTGCCTTTAGTTATGGGCTAGTAGACTACTGTAACCTGAAGAACTACTGTTGTGGTCCCACCAGATCAATAGACGCAGGTTCTTGAGGTTCGAAGACTGAAAGAAAAGAAGTTTATTGATATAAATGCAGCAAACAAACGCCAAAATACTTGTTGCTTGTGTAGGCTGCAAAACCGTGTTAGAACGCGAGTAGACAGCAGGGATATACAAAGTCGAAGGTAATCAAAGAAGGATCTAGGGTCGAAAATGGGTTTTGAAAGACATATCAAGTGTAAGAAGTTGTTGGTCCTTCGCAGCTCCGGCTAATAATAAACGAGTGCGATGATCAGGTGCCGGGGCGACATCCGAATACAAAGTTCATTCGCAGAAGTCCAGCCTTTACCTCAATATACGCTGTCTCTCTAGAGCTCTACACATCATCTCCTTCGATGCAGTAAGCCAATTTAATGTAGCCAGCCTCCTTCAATCTCACCGCCATCTGCTCTTTGCATGGATCTGCTTGTAATTTGAAATCTTGTGTACAATGGCAAATTGGAAGAAGGCAGGTCATTGGCCTGAAAATATACAATGCGGCAAACTGCAGGATCGAACCCGTCGAGCACAGTACTATTCGTTGCCAGCATCAGCGTAATTAATCATGAAGTGGGATTTTATTCCCTGACAGCTTCTCCTCGTGTTTATGTCTCTACTATGAAGCCATGTGGAATGCTTCCTTATTTGCGTACTCAATAGGAAATGGCATTATTCCAAGGAGAAGCGACCTTTTCAATACCAATGGTTCTACTATAATCTCATCTCATTGTATCGACTCTGATATTTGCCCATGCCATTGAGACTGGTCAACAGATTGCGATTATTGCAGTATGTTTGATATCTCATGGAACGATCCCACCCGGGAAACGAGGGGACAGCGGAGAACGAGGAAGGATTCCCATACAAATGGTCTCTCACGAGGCTCATCACTTCGGAGTTCAGAATCAAGTGATTCCAAAAACTCCAAAAACAGTGACATAACTTCTACAGTACCTAGGCCTGCTATATTCGGTGGTTTCGGCATATTTGGGGGAAACAAAAAAGCAGATCTGGCTCGGAGTGCCACGCAACCTAAGCTATCTCCGTTATCTTCCGAAGAAAGGGGTGCCAAAAGACTCTCCCAGTATCTTCCTCCTCAAGAGTCATCTGTAAATTATGCAAAACCAACCTCGTTTAATGCTATCCAGCGGGAAAGTACGGATACCGAAGAGCCTTCAGATGGTTAGTTTAATTCCTACAAATTCCTGTATCGGTCTAATAACATCCAGGTTCTATCTTTTCAGGTAGAACTGGCCGTTCAGTAAATACAAACTCTAATACCAACTCCACTTGGAGCGCTGGCACGGAGCCTCCGCCTAATTTGCAAGCAATCAAGCCACTCAACCAAGCATCTTATATCACCCAGAGTACAGAAGTAACAATCTCAAACCGTGACAGTCTCAATGCACCTGACCAAGTTGCAAGAAGTGTGCATATATCTTCCGCTGGCAAAATGCCAGTCAATATACGCGACTCTTCGAAGCTGTGAGTAGTTTGCAAATATATACTCAGCAATTACTGATTGGTTTAGCTATGAATCGTCGGAGACATTTGATTTTCCTGTTGCAAATTCGCAACTTACAGGAAATGTCAGTAGACGAATTCTCAGAGAGGACATTCAGTTGAGCCCTAAAGGCTTCCCAGTGACAGTCAGAAGCCATAATGGTGATAAATGGCGACCGCCTGATACCTGGGAATGCCCCAACTTTCCAACAGAGGGTGAAGCGTCTTCAAAATCACCAACTTCGACCACTTCACGTTCACGTACGCCGAAAGAAAGGAAGGCATCGTCAGGTCTATCTGACCTGGCACATTTACGTCGTAGCATCCGAAGAATGGAAGCCGCAAGTGCAAAAATCATGCTAGAACGCCTAAAGGAGGAATGGCTTGAAGTCGCAGACGCTGCAGTTTATAGAGAGCTGGAGTTGGAGAAACAATTATGGATGCTCTGTGCTTTACGTTGCTTATACAAGAAAAAAGAACTCGGTCAAACTGTCTCACCTGTTCTCAAAACAACAGCCAAACCGGGAAAGCTCCTGTCATTGTATGAAAACTATGGTTTGTCTTCCATTAACCTAACTCTCTGTAAAATTGATTTAACACTGCTTAGCATCTGCGTCTTTTCTCTCCGCCATCTCAGTAGGACTTGAGGTCCACCATTTGTCTCCGGCACCACTTTCTCCAAAGTGCTACACAAACGTTTATCCTTTAACGATTCCAAGCCCTAGTTCCACGCTGCCATATGCCTCCAGCATTTTCAAAGCCATATACGCATTCTCAATTCCTATCCAGCTCCCAGCTAATGCCCTGCCTGCTGTGCTACGAGAGTGTCACCGAGCTCTCATCTCTGGTGGCTCACTGCATCTTACAATCTTAGATCCATCGCCTCTTCCACCAACTTTAGGCCCGAAACTTCGAAGATGGCTCGATAATCATCTGCTAATTAATCTTGAGCGACAATTTCGATGCATGAACCCCTCTCGCCTGTTTCCAGTCTGGCTCTCTGACGCTGCACTTCGTGCTGCAGGCTCTACTATTACCACTACCAACTTCTATGCTAGCACTACAAACTATTTGTCTACAGATAGTTCCAAGAGCTCTATAGATGGTCTTGTCATCACAAATGGTGGACAGGAAGTGGTAGAAAAGTGCAACACCTTGACAAAAACTGATGGAAGACGAGAACTGAAAAGTCAAGTAGGACGCATGTTGTGGCGAGAGACTTGGGGTTCATTCGTGGAAGGAGATAAGTGGTGGTGGGATGACGAAGCTATTATTGAAGAGTGTGAACGACTAGGTACTATATGGGAATATGCTGTCATTGAAGCAATTAAGGGATGAGATTAACACTCCAATCACAATATGGGTATGTAGGATAATGTTCTCATTTCTGCGCAGGTTTCTTGCTGCGAGTCACTTGTTTATTTATGTACGATTGCTGTATCGCAGGACGCTTGAAAAGCCGCGTTTGCTCTCAAATTTAGTGAGGATAGAAAAAATGGGTCTGGTCTCTTTCCAAAGATACAGTGTGCCACTTAGTGATGAGTACTTAAGTCAATGGTAGCGAGCTCTTGCCCGTTAATTCCCACCGTATAATCAGAACCAGTGCAAGTGCCATTCCCTACTTAGTAGGTCTCGATAATTTAGGCATCGTAATATCTATATTGGGAGCTAGCTAGTAGAAGTTAAGCAAACCCAAACTTGAACAATTTTTTTCGGAGTATTTCTTATGTCTGACATGAAACGGATAGTACCTTGAGATTATCATATACAGACTCAAGAGTCCAAAAGCCTTTTGCCCCTATGTCAAGCGAGCAGGGCCAAGGCTGGCACGTTAGTGGCAGATGACCACCAAATAACCAACAGCACGTGATGAACAATATAACTTGACCTCTCGAGTCTAGAAAGCCTATCCACAAATGATAAAAACCTCCTCAAGGCTATAAGAGGATCAAATATGATGGGTGTTAACGCAGCTGAGACGAGACGACTATGGCTACAGCCACTTTCTGAAGAGAGTCACCTGGAGGACTACCACAAGATTATGACCTCACCGGAATGCCTTGCTTGGTCGTAAGTATTTCTCCTCGAATCTTCAGTGCTATTCAGTTTTAAGTTCTGTGTTAATTATGTTGTGGTCACTAAATCCTATATCGCAACAGGCGGAAAACTGTGCATAGCTCACTTGAGGAAACTCGACAGCTTATTTACACAACGACTCCCACGGACATTGATCCCTGGAGGAAAGTATACGCAATAGTACTACGCCCGGAGGCCACGGAACAGAAATCTGATCCATGTTTGTCTGTTAAATCAGAATCTCCAAGGATGATAGGCGTGCTAGGGACCCCCCGTGAATTTGAACTCGCTTATAAAATACACTCGGATTTCTGGGGGAAAGGCTACATGAGTGAAGCTCTAGAAGCATATATCGATCTGTTTTGGAAAGGTGAGCGTACCAAAAATCCTCGGAAATGTGCAAGCTATAACTTGAGTTGCAGAGAATCAAGAAGGAAATGTCCTTCAAGCATATATCGATCCAGAAAATATTCGCAGCGTTCGTGTTGTTCAAAAAGCTGGCTTCAAGAATAGTACTATATCGAAGAACCAGTACATCCGGTCGATAAATGTTGGATCTGGAAAAAAAAGTTCTTTACAGCTTTTCTGGCTAGGAAGACCGGGAATTTTCGAGCCGCTAAATGATAGGTCATCCTTTTATCCAACTTTAGGGGTTAATGAAGAGAGACATGAAGAATTAAAGAATGCAATTAATGAAATGTTTCAGCCCCGTTAAATGGAGATCGTCAAAGAGATTTTTCCTTTCTGTAAAAACAAATAGAGGATTGAATGATGTTTGGGCTAGGGTGGCTAGGGTAAAAGGATGTAGCGATTAGGGATCTAAGAATATGGAAAGAATACCAAATAAGACAAATCATATTTAAGTTAGAATAAAACTCAAGACCAGCCTAGTGCTTCGATCTTAAGGCAAAAACCAAAGTGATTGATGTAAGTAGCAGAGATGCCACACATTGTTTATTGTCAAATGCCCTGAACTTTGCAACTTTGAAGGCAAAGCCTACAGATTAATGCGCCTTTCTCACAGAGCCTTGCCTAAAGCTCCGAGCATAACTGTCACACCTGGGGCGGTAGGTGGAAGTACGAGCTGGCCAATATTACCCTGGGAAACAACACGGATGTCGGAAGTGGAGCGGGAGTAAGTGCTCGAGCTGCCCGCTCCAAACTTGAAGCCAAAGATGGAGATGCCACCACCGACATTCGATTGCGCGTTTTTAACATAAGACGACACAGCAGTCCAGAGAGAGGCATCGTTGAAAGTAATTGTGATTCCTACTTGGTAACCAACAAGGATCTTTTGTAGACGCACACTCCCTTTGAGGAAGTCCTTGCCGTTAGGAAGTAGCTTTGGGTAAAGGGTGCGGAAATCTGGAACGTCCCTAAATTCATGTTAGATTTTGGTGATAGTCCGAGTGAACGGGAGACAAACCAAAATCCAGGGTTGACATTGAAGATCACTGGTGTGCCCTTCATCGTCAGTGTGATAGTCACCTTACTATTGAACGAACTAGTATATCCGTTGAACGAGGTTTCAGATGAAGAACTGCTTCCTCTCGCGCTAAGGAAGGAGAACAGACCACCAGAAGCCTGGGTGACGGAAGTGGAATGTCCAAGTGAGGACCAATCCGAAGAACTATAATCAGTCATCGTCCAGCTAACGGTTGTGGTTAATCCCGATCCACCAGTTCCGTTATACCAAGCGTCACAGACATTTTGGAAAGCTACGCATGAAGCGTCAGCAAATGAAGACTCATGAATCAAAAACTTGAAGAACAATATTAAGAGTAGCAAGGCATGCTCGGAAACTGGCCATGTCTTCTGACTCACAGATGCATGGGCAGGAACTATTTCGCCACCCAGACTCAGTGTACTTACAGCCGCCCACTAAATATTGTGGCTTGTATGTGATACCATCGGCAATCCCAAGCTGGGGAGCATTGAAAGGATTAAATTGCACATTGTACTGCTTGGCAAATATTGGCATATTATAACTATAGACATCAGGATTCTGAAAATTGTAATCTTGTTCTGGACCACGGGACAACTCACCCAGGGACCTCTTGGAACACGTTCTCTGCGTTGAGTTGAATATTATTCACATCATCCGTCAATATATTGGCGAGCGGCCCATAGAGTGCCCTCTGATACGCCTGAAGATTTGCTGTAAAAAGAGATATGTTAGTTTTGGTCATTATGGAGCCTAGTAGAAGCTCATGACCTACCAGCAGCATTCTTCATGGCGTTCTGGTATGAAATGAATAGCGCATCATTTTGGGTCACCCATGCAGAAAAAGCTTGCTTTGTTGCCTGTGCAAATGGATCATTTAAGTAACGAGCGTAGGCAACGGACTGCTGATTCCAGAAATTGTTCGAAGCTGTAGCATATGCAGTTTGGCGTCTTTCGATCTCTGCCAGCTGTGCATCAGTTGGTGGAGAGGTACCAAGATCAGCAGATGAAACGTAGCTAGATTAGTTAGCAAGTTATTAAACCATTCACGTACACCAGCCTACATATTCAAATTCTGGATATAGCTGGGTCCTGCTGGATTGAGGAGAGGCTCGTTGGGCTTCTGCAGAGCATCTGCGAAGGTGAATAGATCAAAATTCTGAACAGCAAATGGCACAGGACTTCCACCGCGAACAGCACTTGAGGATGGTGGAGTCACATAGACGTAATCCTTTCCCTTTATCAGACCCTGGCCTGCAGTAAGGTAATCGGTAACAAACTTTCCATAGGCTCGCCAAGCTAGGAGAGTGGCATCGTTGGAGCTGAGTTGACCGGATGCAATACAAACGAAAGGTAACAAATTGATCAAAAGATGACGAGGAAGCTGCATGTTTATATGATCAGACGAACTTGTAGGAGATCTATAAGACTTAATGTGTTCTTACATCCTTCTTTTTTGGTGGAGGTATGATTGTCTTTATACATTTTCTGGGTATATACTTCGGTGCGCTTCGCCGGTTAGGAAAGAATGGATGCTCAATCAATATTCCCAGAAGCCACTCAAGTCCGACATCCTGCGTGAAGAGCCACTAGAATTCCTCACCTAATGTCGTCTCTGTGGCTAAGAAGTCTCCGATAAAGTCGGAGACTTTCCCATGGAGCAATGTCCAGACCTGATGAACGCCAGTTGTGTGACAAAACATATTGTGCTGAACAATCTGCATTCAGCAACCACAATATACAAAAGTTGGCAAGGAAAATCCACCAGACATGAGCAGGCTACCAGCCTCAAGCCCGAATGTATGCATATATTCAATAGTCACTTCTAGACCTGACAAATGATTATCCAAAGTTCCGTAGTCTGCTACAATATCAGGGGGAAAAGAAGATGTGATCTTGGCCCGGAAACCTTCCATTCAGGTACAGATCAAATACCGCTTCAAATCGCAATAGCTGAAGATCAGGAGACCCAGGAAGCATCAAGTACATGATTTTTCATCCAAGAATTACAAAAGAAATGGTGGTGCCCCAACCACAGCTAGATACTTGTGAGCACAAGAAATAAGTAAACAAGTGCAACATCAAAATGGTAAGGGTAGAAAGCAGCCACTATTGATCAACGCATGAAAACTGTTTGCAGACCCTAAGAGTATCACGTTATGGCGGACTGGGCACGAGAAGCAAATGGCACCTAATGGCACCATATATGCAGCATCTGTTTTTGTCATGACCTGAATGCAGAGTAGGGGTAGATACGAGTAAGAGTGGAGAAATTTGACTTAGCGCAAACATTTCGGAGGAATCTGATCGTAGCTGCGAGTGCACGTAACGTTTAACCAACAACAATACATCGAAGTCTGCAAGTGAAAGGAGCTGTCGAGATTAAACTCCTATTTTAAGCTGCAGCAACGTTGAGCCTAAATCATTGATCTCCTTGGCTGTAGAGCTAATGGGCGAATGGTGAAGTATGGGGACCTGATTTGGTCAGACTGGCTGAATGGCTGGCTGAAAAGAGAAATCAAGTTATGTGAGAAACAAACGGCCATATTTTGTACCATAGAAGTTGGATCGGTGCGAGCAGGTCATTGGAAGTAAGTGAGCGTAAGGGAGCAGTGCGTAAGACTTAGGTTGCATGGGGAGAATCGAAGCTGGGATTCCATCTGGATGGGACCCTGAACGTTGCGCGGAGAATTTTGCCGTTGGATGCCGTTGCATACTACCCCGGATTCTTCTCAACGGGGAGATGATCGGCCAAATCCCTTTCCGCAATGCATATCATTGTAGAGCCTCTTCATATATTGTCTAACGAATTATATTCGGCCATACTCGGTCATGCAATCCGTTCCCAAGAACACATCCGGGACTTTCCCGCGCCTCCCCGAATATGTGCATCTTGACATGCAGTCGCCCCAATCCTAACTCAACGCACTTTCCTCTAAATCACAGAAGCTTCTGACTATGACTCTGGCGATTGGAAAATGTCCATCAGAGATTCATGTTCTTGTCAGCTAGTCATATTTCGGACAATCTCTCATATGGAAGTTATATTGAAAGATATTAGCGATACTTGTGGAATTCCTAGATTGCTAGTCTAGAACAATAATTTCGTCAGCAGGTCCAAGTACGTACGTGGAGAAACTTTTTGAGAGCTCATCTAATGCAGATACACTATTGTATTACAATAAATGGTGAAGTCAGACTGTCACGCTCTTGGGGCTGACAAATGTATTCCTATTTCGTTATGAGTTAAACAAGTGCTATCATGGCGGTAAACGAATTCAAAGTATACTCGAGCGAGTCGCAGCTAGACTGATGTGATTTGTTTGGTCAAATTATATGGACATGTTAATACAGACAGACCATCATTGCATACGAAATCGGCAACTCATACTGTCGTATTGGTTGTCGCTAAATAACAATTCATTCAAACCAACCAATGGTACTAGAAAACTCGAAAACGTATAACGCCAATAAAAAACAAAACCCAATGAAGAACACACACAGATGGATTTCATGTGATGATCATTCCACCTGCTCGCCAATCATTTCACAGCCAAAAATCCCTCAATGCCACCTTGCCGAAAGTTTTGCTTGTAAAGACACGTTTGCTATGTCCCATGGGAACCCTCCCTCCAAACACCATCCTAATGACGATACACTGAGCTAGAGAACGAAACCGCTTCACCATGTATGCTGCCTATCCCGAATTTCCTTTCCAAGCACATCTAGCCCTACTCGCGAAACAAGTACATTACTCCAGCTTGTAATTTAATCTCTACGATCTCTCCGTGACGAAGAGCCAAACTCGGGTTCAGGAAGCGATTTCTTCTCCTTCCTGCCCTTGACCGAGAATTCAATCAGTAGAGACAAGTGATCGCTGGGGAAGTGATAGTTGGGGAATCCAGGCACCCGCTTCATATACTCATCGTCAACCTTTCCAAGTAGACTTATAACCTCTAGTGCATTCGTTGAGAAGAACACGTGATCGATGACGCCTTTGAACCCGGGAACGTAATTCGTGAAAGTGAGGGCATCCGGACCATCATCGAGGAGACTGTACGCTGAGCGGAGAGAGAACGGATGTTCAATTCCATCACGAGTTATGTTTCCGTATGTGTGTCCTTTGAGGTCTCTGTGATCTGCGGGCACATGTCCTGTGGAAAGAAGCTCATAGACACTGGACCCTGCTGTAGAATTGAGATCAACGCACAGCAGTAAGGGCAATTGCGTCGGGGAGCTGTACTCCTGCGACGGCGCAGGCTCGGGTGGCGGGGATGGGGGGGCTCCATCTAACTCTTCAGAGAGCTTGTATATCTTCTTGTCCTTACACGCTGGCCAACGGGCATATTTTTCTGCCTGTTTATTGACCTGGTCCATTAAGATAGCAGTCTGTACCAATTTGACGTCTGGAAATGCTGGGTCCCAGTATAGATGACCATTGGCCACAATCAAACGACTGCCGGTAATGCGATTTTCAAAGAACGTTAATACTGCCATCTGGTCTTTTGGCATTACTCTGTTGAAGACATCTGGCTGGCCCTTCATATCTGGTCTGTTAATCGCAATGGACTGAAAGTCTATCAGAAACTTGTCCAGTAATATGTATTTACTTTGTTTGTAGAATGTGGCACATCCGTCTACCAGTTTTGCATCTTGTACCGACATCGTCTTGGCACGCGCCTTGGGCCAGAAAGCACCTTTGTAGTCTCGATACGCCAATTTTACACTGAAGAATTCATGGAAACTGTCCACATCTACCTCCTGCATACACACAATATCTGCATCGGCGTTCTCAATCTCTTGGAGAATAACATCTCTTCTGAAACTCCATTCGAGAGCTCGAGATGGAGTGTAATTGTACTGTTCACGAGTAGCATTGTCACACAGGATGTTGTAAGTGAAGACTTTGAAAGAATCGTGCGGATTGGGTGATGATGGATCTGCGATGTCCAGAATCTGCCTTGGTTGCGGGGGTAGCGGCACTGTAGAACAAATTAGTAATGATAGGATGAAGGTTATCGCTTATCTGACCTGGCGCTGATTCTAGGAGGCGTTTGATCAACGATTTGGTGCCGTTTTGCATAATCTCATCTACCAAATCCTTGGCCCCGTCATTGTCGTTAAGTCCAAGATATTCTAATTTATACAATGACCCTAACTCCAAAGGTATTGTCGAGAGCTTGTTATTAAAAGCTAAGAGCGTTTTCAGAAACACGCACATTCCTAACTCCGGGGGTAATTGCGTCAATTCATTGTGAGACACGTCAAGGTGATATAGATTCCGTAACTCCCCAAACCATGATGGCAGCGCACGCAGCTTGTTAGAGCCTAGGTAAACCGTGCCGAGGAATTTAAAATCAAATAAGGCTCTTGAAATGATTCGAAGATTCTGACCGGTCAGGTCAACCCCATTCCAATCTTGACGAGTAAGAGTTGGATCAACTTCGTTAGATATCCTCGTGTTATTATGTATCTCTATTTTTGGGGCATTTGGATCGTCGGATGCAGCTGCAGCAGGTTGGCGATTGTCGCCAGATTTTGTACGTGCCCAATAGTGAGTGTTTCCACCTAATGCCGCTTGATGCGCTTCTTCCGTTGTCTTGTGATACTCCTGGATTTGCTCCCAGTGCTTACTTACTGCCACCATTTCACCTCCTTGGGTCACGGTTCCATGGCGCATAGTAGCAGCTGGAACGAAATTTGGGGTCGTACTGTTCAGGCCGGAGGTATAGTTTGTGTGATGATTCATTATGCTTCCATTACTTGTAGAAACACTAGAAGCATTCTGTATACTTGAATGCTGCTGGGCGTGCTGTTGCTGATGTGTATTTGTCTGCTGGTAGTTGTTGTACATATTCATGTGCTGTTGCATCCCTCTACCAACTCCCCCGTTGACGCGTCCATGCTGGCCTTGTTGGTGCCCCTGATACATTGCGTAAGGATTGTGCGCAGGAGAGTGAGAATCTGGAGACCGAGACGGGGAAGGAGTATCGTTTGCGAATGGGGAACGCGTGTTATTTGGAGGAGTGCTGTTGCGGATAATCTGATGTCGAGGGTGTTGAGGCTGGCTTCCTTGTTGTGGATAGAAAAACCCTCCAGCAGCTTGCTGTGAAAATCTATATGGATCCGCCATTCAGTTCAATTGATCTATGTCGGAATGGCGTTGGCTCGAATACGAGCACAAGCCGTAAAGGTTATATGAATGCTCGAGGCAGGCGGATGTTCGTGGTCTGGTTTCGAGGCCTTCTTGATTGGCACATAGGGCTTCTCGAATGACTTCCTGTGCATCTACCAGTGAATTGATATTGATCTGGATGTGCAACATGTAAGCTGAAAGGTTCATTCGCAAAGGCCAGAACAGAGGTTGGTTGGGCTCCAAATCTGCTCATTGAGGAAGTTTTAGTGACTACCTTAGCTGGGGAATGACTCGATATCCTAAGTGGCTGCGGTAAGATCTATGTTATCGTGCAGATCAATGAATAGTGGCTGTTTGGGTGATGGTGATGCTCGAGGAAACGTCAAGGCCAAGCTCCAAAGTGCAATGACCCACTAGCTAGAATGAGGCTGAATGTAGAATATCACGTGATTCTTGTTATGCCATAAAGAGAGATTATACACTTATACTTATGGGAGCACTTTTAATTGTGCCACAGGCTGCGAGACACTCATAGTCGCGCCAAAAGGATCTGATCAACCTTACCAAAGGGCATAATTGTGAGACATATCGTTGAGCGCAACCAAGAATCCTAAATAAAAGCGAATTCTACGTATCAAACGACGTATTGTTATAATCCGAAAGGATGAAGTAAAATGAAGTCAGCTAATCTCAGAAATGAAAGATGCTTCACTAATTTTTGACATCTGTCTTCGGATTCAGAGCTGCAATTCCGACTTTTATTATCTCGGATTGTTAAATAATGTGTATTCAGATTACGGTCCAAAAGTTATATGAATACCTCGTCAACTATCTATGGACCACGGTACTAATCCAACTGTTTACAGCTGTGCTCTGTTGTTTCATCATTAATTAGATGAAGAACTCCTAAAGGTAACTTCAACAAGATTTAAAATCCCGTCAGTATTATTTACACCTTTGCTAGTCACTATCATACCAAACTCCGAGAAGCTTAGCCAGTCGTTGTCAAGTTTGCCGTAGATTGTTCTCCTCCGAAGTGTTGAACACTCACGAACAATGTAGTCTCTGTAGTTGATATTCTTCAGAATCCGAAAGAGATATGAATATTAATTTATCAACAGTACAGAGATAGCTTATTTCCGTTTTTGAGGTTCTGCTCTCGCGAAAACAGATCCCAATACGACTTGTAGTACAAAATCAGATCTGTAGAAAAGAACTTGCTATGTGTTGTTTTTAGTGAAACAGCTATTCCCTTTCTCAAGCCCAATCACCCCACCCACGCAGGTTATCGTCGCGGGTCAGAGCTTTCATGCGAGTATATGCTGGATACGTATTCTGGTATCTCGAGTTCCTTGATCCTCACTTCTCATACTTTGGACTGTTGCATGGCCGTATGTACATTTGGGTTAGCATTTCTGTTTCAATCACTTAACGCTTTTTTGGGCACTGTAATAAAGGCAAGGACTCAAAATGTGACACAGAATTCATTCAAAATCTATCATGAAATACCTAAAGTCCCTTGAATTCCGCGAATTGTTAAACTAACAGTGTCCGGTAGGATTGTAGCGTGCCAAGATGTTTTGCATCAACAGAATGTTGAGATCCGCAGATTCTGGGTTCCATCTTATTATAGGTCCAATAAGTACGTAATTCTGACCGTTCGCGCGGGACGAGACGACCATGATATAATTACACTATATTGCGTGTGGTGCATGACGCGCAATCTGGATGAAGTCGCGGTTAATACCCCGGATTTCAAGATTTTTTCGAGCGTTTCCTCGCCCACCAACTTCCGACCTCTAGACATTCTCCCCAACTGGTCCCATTATTTTTCAGCAAATCGTTCATCATATTACCTTGCCAGCGGTCCCACTCGTCTTGCCCTTTCCCACTGACCTCCCGCAACAAAGGCTCCAAACTTTCTATGAATTGGACAACTGTCATCAGAGCTGTTCTTCGCAGCGCGGCCTGCCCCGCTGTCAATAGCTTACGATCGCTCTCCTTCCCCTTTCCATTGATTCCTGATGTAACTGCTCCACCAACCCCTTCACGCTCCCACCGTACTTCTCCTAATGGTATTGCAAGTCTGCGGGTATCGATCTCACTCAGGGTGTCTGATTCCTGTAGAAGCATAGGTCGGAATAATGTACAGGGCATAGAGGTTAGTTGTCGTTTCTCTAATGCTTTCGCAATCCAGCCGTTGAAGTCTTGCAGGAATTGGTTCTGTGGTGCGACCAGAGGGGTTTGCGATGTCATAGTGTAGGTACCCATAGCATTTGTACGAACTTGCTCTTCGTCTTCGCTACCACTCACGTCTTGTTTGGTGCTCAATGGAGAATGGGGCAATAGCATCCGTAAACTATGATCCCCATCCCATATCTCTAGTGTACCGCCCGGTTTTAAGATCCGTATATATTCGTCAACCAGCTCCTGTTGCATCCCTGACTGTGGAGTCACTAAACTCATGTCTTTGCTCATTATCAAATTAAACTCTTCGTCGCGGAATGGTAGCGGTACCCGTCGTAAATCATGCTGCACAAACCGCCAGTTCATGTCATCGTCAGAATCCATACGGGGTGCCAGTGGCGCTATATCAAGCCCCGTGAAGGAAATGGAAGTGAAGCCCCTTTGTGCAAAATGACGGTGGCACATCACGCTCCAGAACCCCGTTCCACAACCAACTTCCAGCACTCGTTTGGGAGGTTTGGTGTTGAAAGCAGGCGAGCATATCGGGCCATTGAAGACTTGACAGAGCAGCATTGTCCGTAATGTTTGTCTGTGTATTTCGCTGAGATCGCAGGGAAGAGGGTAGGGAAGGCTCGCATCTCGCAAACAGCGTCTGCCGTGACGACTGGCGAATGGATTTGATAGCTCGGCAGTGGGGGGGATATCACTCGATGTTACTGCAGTGAGTCCGCTGGAGTTTGTTGTGTCTGAAATACTGCTCGAACGTCCTGGCTGATCTCCACGGGCAGCCGCCGCCGCGCGCGCCTCCACGGAGGTTAGGGCATTTCGACGTTCAGCGCTGTTCCCTGAGTTCGAAGAGGATTTTCGTTGAGCCTGTGCCTGTGCCCTTCCCTTGTTTGTTTGATTGGCGGCTAATCGATAATCTGGAAGTGGTGAGCTGAGCATGCGATCTGAAGGTGGATGTATAGTGAGTGTGGTTGCAGTAGATTGATACCGTTGGCGTGCGGCGTTTGAGCTTCCTAGGGTGACTTTTTTTGGTGGTCGTGCAGCGCGAATTAGATGTTCGCGGATGGTAAATGTCGTAAGAGATCCTGGCCGTCTTCTTTGTGAAATGGCAGTGTTTGACGATGTGGTGTTATTGTTGTGTGGTGTGGTGGTGAGTGAGTGAAGGAGGTGATTAACTGGGGACGGGGTGGTGGTGCTCTGGGCTGGTGATCTAGTCAGGCTTGGCTACGGATCAGATCTTGCCCAATCCCAAATTGGATGAGGACGCGAAAATCTGGAGTAGCCACGAGGCAATTCACCAAATGCGATGATGTGACCGGTGCTGGGTGGGAATATACACGGCCACTTAGGGTAAGCTGTTCCGACAATGCAACCCTGAACTGCATGCACCGAATGGTGTTTGTTGGTCTTGGTCGTGCTCCGTTGGTGTATTATGGATTTTACCGCCTTGGCTGATCTTCCCAGCGGACCTTCCCTTATATCCCTTTACCAGAAATACCACTTATTGTTCGTGGGTGCTATTATCAAGAAACAACAGAATTGGGATGCAATGGCCTGGTCGAGGAATAGCACGTGCATTTGCTTTGGTACGCCAATGGCGAATAGCCCACAGGACTGTCAACCTAGATGAAGTCTGTTTATCAGCTGAAAACTGTGTTAAATTGAATAGCAGCTTTTCAACTATCATCCCAGATCACTATTTTTACAAATCCTGTCCGTTTTGACCGCTTCATGAACTCTACGTTTGATATCAATGCTGTGTAGTACTTCGCTGAGACATATGGTTCAGTTCATCCGGCCCAGCATTTCTGGGAGAGTTGTTTCTATTCCATTGTCTTAGAACGTAAGATCACTCTTCTATGGGCAGACAGACTTTGTTGTAAAACACTGAATGCTGGCTTTCGAGATGACTCGATTTCCAAATATGATGTACCGCATGTTATATTACAAACAAGCACACGACTCCTGGTCAAGTCTCCTCCAATAGATGAGGTAGTATACTTCAAGAGTTCTCATATCTTATCATATCGTGACCTGAGTGCTCGATAGCGTTTCAAATAGTACCTAGAGTCATAGATCGTTAGCATTGATAATCTGTCGCATATCTAGTACATGCTCGACCGAAAATATCTGCTAATCCGCTCATCCCTCGACAATTTCTATACTCACAAAGCTTCAATTTCTATATAATATTAACACTTTTTCTACCAAAGATAAATCAACAAAGCTTACCTTTCTTGACAAATTCCGCTCTTTTGATTCCTTGTCGTATTTCTTCCTCATCAGTGAGTTCCGCATTTTTGGCAAAAGCTTGATGTAGTCGTGGCCGAAAGTAAGAATAGCCCAATGGATATTCCTTACCCAGATTCAGTAGCTCTATAATACATTAGAAATTCTATTTTGACTAGTTGAAAATCCATCATTCGAAATAATAACTTATTCATAAGTACCTTTGTACAAATTTATGACTTCTCTCCGTAAAGTCAGATTCGTAGCCATTCTTTCACTTCGGGTGCTTTCTTGAAGCGCTAGAAACAGTTTTTTACGTTTGCATGCCAAGAAACTGGCTTCCAACTGCTAATCGTAGGTTTGTAAGATTTTACTTTCAGAAAATAGGTGAGTGAGCATATAAGTGTAGGCAAATTTAGAATGAATCGAAGACCGTCGGTAAAGATGACGAAATGTATCGGCTCAATTGTCCCGGTGCGGCCGCAATTGCCGAAACAATGCGGGGAGTAGTCCATGTGAAGCTCTTTCCCATGCTAAATATTTACAATTCTCAATTTAATTCAAGCATTTACGCCTTTCAGCTCTACCCAGTTCAAATCTCTTTCCTGCCTGTCTCTCACGATGAAGGCCTTCCTCCGCCCACTCTCCCAGCGCCCAGCCTTTACCTCCTGCATCCAATGCCGCCAGTTATCCTCGCGCTCTACTTCTCTTCCGCAGCACAATGGCCGCTGGCTCAGCGAGACAAAGGCGAGACTAGGGAAATGCATTATGTTTGGTCTCTCCCGCGAGCAAGCTGGGCGTTTGGGTAAAATATCAAAGATCGTAGGTGAGGAATGGCGGTCGTTGACTGTTGGGAGGGAAGGTTTCTTGAGTACGGAGGGGAGAGCTGGCCTCCTGAGACATAAAGTAGTTTGGGGAGAGATGGATAGTATGGGACATGTCAATAATGTAGCTTATACGCGATATGCAGAAAGTGCGCGTGTACAATGGGCATATAACTATGCTCGGTTACATGACAAGTCACATAAGGAGCAGTGGGAACAATCGGTGACTTCCAAAGGTTTGGGCATGATTTTGAAGAGTATAAGGACGGATTATAAATTTGTAAGTTTGCTTGAAAGAGGCTGGTAGGATACTGACCAAAGGAAGCCTATGACATGGCCGGATCATATCACAGTTTTACACAAATTAGCGAAGTTGCCGAGCAAGGGAGATGATAATTTCACACTTACGTAGTTATTCTCAGTGAGCTTCATCAAAGACCCAGTGCTAGATGTTTTGAAGACGTTGTGGTGTACGATTATCGGAAAGGGAGAAAGGCGGCGATTCCACCGTGGATGATGGAAGCATTTGAAAAGACATGGGAGGAGCAGAAAGCTGAAGAAATCAAGGTTGAAAAAAGAGTGAGTGAGGTTAATGGGTTGATAAAGACGTTAGAAGACGAGACCTGGGCCAAAGATGGAGCGGTTGAAGATTTCGGCTCAGGGGTATGATCAATGAGTAGATGAGTGATACCCCCAAAAACCAATCATAGATTATATATTATCACCGTCAGGGACGGTAATTGCATATTATAAGTTCAATTGAATCATGTCTCTGCAGTTTCATACAGCGTCACAATAAATTTATTCAATCACAACTGATCACGCAGATGCTAATGATGAATGCTGTATATACTATTCATTGTTAATACGGACCATATACAAGATAAGCATAGGAGCACAATACAACTTTGTCTGATTAATTTCCTCATTTCTTGCCATGACTCCCGTACTCTTTTATCCCATATTCCTTTTTGGTAGAACAGACTCAGTTGACTTTTCCCAGTCTAGAACGCCAGCCAACGCAGCATGTGAAATCTAGTATGTACAATAGAATTGCAATCATAGATTGCACGTTCTGCTCTCTATAGACTTGTCGTAGCGAAGTTCAGAGTACCAAGAAAACCTTGCTTGAAGCCGCTTATGAAGTCTGATCCAAAGCCACTATTGGAGGTAAGCAAATCCAGTATCACCACCAGTGCCAATAACATACCGTTCAAAGTTGAACTTTGCTTTATCATCCGCATTCTTGATCGCTTCTAGACAGACATAGAATTTCCTTGTCTTTGTACAATTCGCCAAAGCCTCGCCAACCAGAAGACAATACTTGTCCGTCGCAACCTGGATATCAGTTTCGGTCATGGGCTTGGAAACGTCCAAGTCCATGCCGGGTTGACTGTTGAAGCATTTTGCTGTGCTTCCACCGGCAGCAACAATAGAGCCTTCGAGTTCTTACTGGAGGGCGGTACCAAGACTTTGGATCTCTGTGCTGACTTCCTTCGCTTGTTGTGGGGTTGGGTATGGAATGGTATCAGCTGCGAGAATTGGGACGGCAAGGAGGAAGAAGGCGAGGGCAGAACTGGGTTGCTTGGGAAAATGCATGATGAATAACAATTAAAAGTCTTGTGGACAGAGAGAACTTATGCTATGACTATGTTGGGATGGTGAGATTTTGGAAGAGATTGAAGCTTGTCTTATATCTTCGAGATCCAGGACTTACGTTTATATTCACATCGGGTTGCTAAGTTGTATCAAACGAGGCTTGCGTGAGTTATCTTGAGGAGTATGTATGCGATAGACGAACCATCGCCTCTTGTATCCGAGATATGCAGAAATATACATCTTGAATATAGGAGGAAGTAGTCAATAGCCTTATAATAAGGGGGTAACACTTAGAAAATTCTTTCTACTCAACCTATTAATTTTTAATACTATAGCCTAAGCAAATCAAAGACAGCTCTACTACAAACAATGGGTAGTTGCGAAGATTTTTGGCATTCTTTAGTATACATTCTGATTGGCTTTACATAGATCTGACATCAATCAACCACAGGCCATAAACTCAAGCCTCACCTTCGGTTTCAGTCGCCGCCTCAGCCAGCGTAACTTCCCTCTTACACTATCCGACCATTCAATGATGTAACACAGCCTCCATAATTCACCAAGTGACAAGGATACAACCGAGGAGGATTGCTTTTTCGTGAATCACTCCGGCGATCAGATATCCTGCACTTGCCGTGTTCTCTATCACCAAGTATTCGTATTTTTGATGTTGTAAGTTTAGGGATCATCAAGTGAAACAATTTTTGTGTAGTTCACTTGAACGCCTACTTGAACGCCTAATTGACATCCGGACTACAACGATGGCCGCCATAAATAGTTCAAAAGACAGAGGATAAGGATCCTTGTAAAAATGGTGGTGCTCGGTATCTTTGAGAAAAGAGACCATAGATCCGAAGTGCCAGGTCTCAGGTATGGCTGGCTAGTCTATCTGTATATTTGGAGTCAGGATTGGTGTACTATGCATAGACTCTCCAGTACTATTTTTTGCGTCAATTATACATTCCCATTTCTTGCAGTGTCTACGTGTACGCTTTTGTTGAAGAATTCACAGACTCTACATAATTATGAACCTTTTCTTTCTTCTCCACAAATCACTCGTAGACACTGTTGTCGATGCACTCTAATATCCGAATACCAACAATTATGGGGAATGGCCGAATCACACCTACAGCTTTGCAGTTTAGGCTAGTTCTCACGTAAGCCTACCGAATTTTGACGAATACACACATGTCCTTTGATTTAATCGTTGGTTTAATCGTTGGTTTAATCAATGATATCCCGTCTTGCTGAAACCAAGTTTTGTGCAGCCAAAACTCCGATTCCAGTGCTCCTTCAGTCAGCGTGATTGTAACTATGTTTGAGTTTCTGGGGTTTCAAGCTGAGCTATCAGCAGTACTTTGGAGTGTTTCGGCGTGGATATTGATTTCGGTATAGTTTCTCTTCTATTGCTGGACATGACTATAGAGCTAATCTTAGAGCAGCTGGCGACACTATTTACGTATCGCCTGACTCTGCACCCTCTTGCAAAATATCCAGGACCTCTCCTGGCAAAGTTAACAAGTTTCTATGGAGTTTACCATGCTTATCTCGGTGACATACATCTCGACCTACAACGCCTGCACGAGAAACATGGTGATTTCGTTCGGTATGAGCCGAACGCAGTATCTGTTGCTTCAGTAGATGGATTTCATGGTTTGTGCTTTCCTTTAAGCTAAACTCACTTGGTCTGATATGCTCTTTCAGATATATATAACCCCGGAAAAGATTTTAGGAAATCGAAGTAAGTTGTTGAAAGAGCCGTAGGCTTTCGTCTTTCTGTTATGCAAAAGATGTAGGGGCTTAATTTAGCATAGTTCGTACCAAAGTCACGGCCCTGGAAGCTTAATTGGACTTCGTGACAAAGCTGCCCACGCTCAGAGGAAGAGGATTTTTATACAAGGATTTTCAGATGCTGCAATACGCGAGCATGAACCCAAGATCCTCGAACTCGTCAATGTTTTATGTGAAAAGCTATTGGAGAATGTTTCGCCGACAACAGGATGGACCACGGCCAAGAATCTTACAGAGTGGTGTGAGTTTTCATTTCCAAGGCCTCCCTTTCTATAATACGGCTACTGAAAATGAATAGGCACATACTTTACTGTTGGTTAGTAAGAAGCCTTCTACCTGGGAAACAGACAAATAAACTTGAGAGAGCCAATAGCTTCTGAGTCTGCTCTATCTGCATAACCCCGATACACGATATTACAGTAGCTAACTTTGTCTTTGCTACAATCAAGACGTTATTACCAGAATTGTATTTACCGCTAACTGGGAGCTTTTGTTGTCCGCAAAAAACCGCGATGTATTGGTCGCGACTCTTACATTAACTTCCTACGTAGGGATGCTACACCAGTCAGCTCTATTATATACCTTTCCTTTCATCCTCATGATTTTGACTCCAAAGATCGCCATGAGTGTACCAGTCTTTAGGCAGCATGTATTGAATTTAATGCAGAGAAGTATTGAGAGAAGGGAGGCGAATCCAGACGAGATGGATAACTTCAAGCAATACATGACCGCAAAAGATCCTGTGACTGGGACAGTACTTCCAGAGGACGCCATAAGAACAAATTCTGTTCTGATGGTTATTGCTGGTAGGTTCATTAACCACGTCAGGCGTACGACGACTAATTCAATACTACTCTAGGCTCTGATACGTCAGCAGTGGCTCTCGCAAGTACATTCTTTTATCTCGCTCGATATCCGGATGCATATAGAAAGGTTGCAACGGAGGTTAGAGCAGCTTTTCCGTCCATTGATACAATTCGGGCAGGTCCTGCCCTAAACAACTGCGTCTACCTTCGAGCAGCAATCAATGAAGCTATGCGTCTCACACCACCTGCCTCACAGCCTCTTTGGAGACTTGTAGAGACCGCTGGGGCTAAAGTGGGAACAGAAAGATTTCCAGCAGGCGTCAACGTCGGCACCTGCCTCTATGTCCTACACCATACCAAATCTTTCGCTAATCCACACACTTATGATCCAGACCGCTGGATTCCAAAAAATGATAGTGAGGAAGAGAAGCTTCGTATTAAAGAACTGACAAGAAGTTTTGCTCCGTTTTCTATGGGTACTAGACAGTGTCTGGCTAAGAATTTTGCTATGATGGAAATGCTGCTTTGCATGGCGAATGTGTTTTCGAGAACTGATTTTGAAGTTGCCGGGACCTTGGGTGAAGACGAAAAGGGAAACTTCCGCTTCAAATCTTTTTTTACATCTAGTACGGAGGGACCACTGATTCGGTTTCGGGAAAGGAAAACATGAATTAGACGGAATTTGTTGTAAGAAGGGCTGTGAGCAATAGAAGACGAGATATGCTTAATTGCCGATACGCTTGCCCACTGCCACTTCTTATCTGCTAGTATCAATACCACGAGTATATGTATCTAATGTCTTTAATTTCGTGCGAAGGTAAATCGGATCTTCATACCGAATGTCACGAATATTTTAGAAGAAGAAAAGCAGAGTAGTAATATTTAGAAGTTCCAAGATTATAATATTTTACCTGCACTGACGTCAGTGCTATAAATATCTGTCCCGGTTTTCTGGTCCAAATTCACGTGGTTCATTTACTATACCAAACTAGGTTGCAAGTATCAATTACAAGATGCGCAGGAGTCTTCAGAGATAATGCTGGACATTGAGGTCTACGTCCAATGACCGGACATACCAGTGTCCCAAAGTTTATATTTCGTTAGCTCGGACAAGATGTCGGAACCAGCAGCCCCTTTATCGAAAAGCTCGCGAACACTTAGCAGAGCCGAGTCAGAGCCTCTGGAAAAGCCTCCGAAATCACGCCCTGCCGTTGGAATCAGAGAGAAGCTGCTCAAAAAGGCACTTCCACAATACTCCGGCCCTTATGAAGTTGGGTTGATGGACATAGAAGTGCCGGCACGTGATCCAAGAACCTTTTCAGATATCAGGAGAGAACATAAGCATCTTTTAAAGCTTGAGACAGTATTATTCACCGTTTTCTATCCTTCAGCATTGGGCTCGGGACATGGAGAAAGTCCTGAGGGGCAAAAGCAATGGAGCCGTGCTACTTGGCTACCGCGTCCCAGAAGGGAGGTAGCAAAGGGTTATGGAAAGTTCGCTGGGCTACCTGACTGGTTTATAGTGCCTTTTGCTGGTAATTTATATTTCGTGATTTTGAAGAGATAGATAATTAACGTAGTATAGGAATGACGACTGCATTTACCAAAATTCCAGCCTGGAGAAATGCAAAAATAGCTAATCACTGGCCTAACGAGCAGAATTCTCGACAGGGAGGCTATGGAATAAAAAACAAGAAAGGAAAGCCTCCTCCAGGAGAGTCGAAACAACCGACTTTTCCTTTATTGATATTTAGTCATGGCCTCGGCGGTACAAGAACAGCTTATAGTTCTGTATGCGGAGAATTCGCTAGCTATGGATTTGTGGTTATTGCAGTGGAACATAGAGATGGGTCTGGCCCACGGACATTCGTCAACCTACCTAAACTTGATGGAGAGGAGAGCAACGATTCAGAAGATAGGCAACAAGGCTTTACGACGGTGGATTATGTCTTCCCCAAGGACAATGCATTTGACACTTCACCAGGCAATGAAAAGGGACCTGACCATAAACTTCGGACCGCTCAGATTCAGCTAAGACTCGCTGAGATTGAAGAGGCGTACCATGTAATGAATCTGATCCACGCTGGTCGTGGGGAAGAAGTTGCTGCTTCGAATCTTCGCTGCAAGCATACATCGTCACCCACCAATCGAGGTGGAAGCACTCGAGGCTTACGAGGAGTAGACTGGCCGTCTTGGAAGTCACGATTCCACCTGGATCAAGTTACTATGCTTGGACATTCCTTTGGTGCCGCTACTACCGTCGAAGTTCTACGGTATCGCGAGCGTTTCAATTACGTTGGTCAAGGCATAATATACGACATTTGGGGAGCTGCGTAAGATATACTTTTTCTTCCAAGGGCTCTGTCTGCAGAGGAGCTTTTGCATATGCTCATAAATACTTATTGCTTGGCATGCTAATACGTTGATAGGATCCAACCTCCAGCAGATGACCCTACCCACCGAATCAAGATACCAATGCTCGGTGTCAACTCTGAAGCATTCATGTACTGGCCGGACAATTTCGAGTCTGTCATGAACCTTTGCCGCGAAGCAAAAGAACAAGATGCACTCGTCTGGCTAATGACGGTGCGCGGCTCGGTCCACATCTCACAATCGGACTTCTCAATCTTGTATCCCCGCATGGCGAGTCTCGCGCTGAAGATGACGGTGAACCCGCAACGAGCACTAGATCTCAACATCAACGCCAGCCTAGAGTTTCTAAAACTGGTCATGCCGGCGCGCATGTCCAGCATGAACCGCGGGACAAATGAGGGCTTGCTAGACGTGGAGAAGCTGGAGAGAATCCCGAGCCATCGCCGGCCAGATAAGGAGTGGACGGGCTTCAGGCTGCGCATCCCGCACGAGTATGCGATACGGCTAACGCCACGGTGGATCCGGAGACAGATGGCGAGCAAGAAGCGAGCCGAGGGCAAGGCCATCGCGCGAGACCCGAAGGGCAAAGCCTTGGTAGGATTGCAAGATTTGGAAGGCGGAGACGAGATATGGATGCATGTCGCGCCAACCAAGGAGGAATTGGAGCGACATGGTCTAGGTGGGCTGGGGCTGGAAGCGGATGATAGCAACGACGATGATGACGAGGATGGCATGGTGGACACCAACGGCAACGAGGGAAAGTCGCGAGCTGAAAGCCCGACCATCGAACAAAGCTTCATGGAGAGAGGGTAAGACGAGACAAATCTGTACAGAGTAAGACGTGTGTATGATAAAGAAGCCAATAACGCGGTGGATGTACCCTTGAACTTGGTTATTGCAAGATGTATAAAAGTAATAATGAAAATAGAGCAATGAACGCATATGCAAGTCAAGCCCGCACTACCTCATAATAACGAACCAGCTACACATGCCACCACACCACAAATACGAGGGAAGCTAGTAAAAGGCAAAGAAAGGAGATATAAAACTTGTACAATCACTTAGGTGATACGAAGAGCTTCTCGAAGGGTTGGGTAGTGTGGTGGGTGTTAGAAAATTCAAGTAGGGGACTACAAAAGGGGAAGCCTTCGAAGCAATAAAACCAATTGTTTCAGAGAGGCAGATGGCAAGAAACAACAGGCGGTTTTGATTTAATGAGGTTTTATGAAGCTTACGGTTAAATTTGTAATTTTCAACTATCCAAGGCACGTCGCTTCAATTTGTTGAAGGTGATGTTTAACATTGCGGGCTCATTTTTTCCAACGGCCAGTTCATACTCTACGTCTCCTTATCCACTTCAATATACAACCACGAGAACATTTAATTCAGTGGTATGATCGCTTGCTTCCCAGCGTCTCCTCGTTTATTATTCTGGGTTCACTAAAGTCCCTGGTACGTTAAATTGAAGAATATTCCATATGGGTGGGTCATTTCTTGTACGATGATACTGGCGTGTATTGCCAATAGGTTTTGGGTTGGACTCTACCTATAAATTTCGTCGACATAGTGACCAGGGATGCCATAAGATATTTAGCAAAGCAAGTTATTGATCACTTCTATGAAGTTTTGTTAGACGTCCTTCAATCTCGATACGAATGAGTTGGGAATCCTTCGCGAACGAAAAATTATCGTAAGCATTAGAGCTGGCTCTGGGGGTGGTCAACCACCCCTATCAGTGTAGTCCGGGGAGCGCTGATCAACCCTGTTTATCAAGAGGATATGTTGCAAAAAGCTCCGCAATGAGTAGCATGATGATAATCGAGATCAGATTGATCCTCGCACTTGTAGTTTGCTAGTTTCCTGGTCGACGATACCAAGCATTGCGCCCTTCATTGAATGGACATCGACGCTTGCGCTAAGTGCCCGTCGTCAACTTGGAAGAAAACAGAGAATCGATATAATTTCAGATCTGGGGCTTTACATTTGATTGCTGTCCCAGCCCCAGTCGGCTAGTAGGTCTTTCACTCGGTAGTCTGTAGCCCAGCCAAGATCCACCTCAATGCCTCGTAAAAGGTCTAGTATGATGTGCCGTTCGCGATCTTCTATCAGGCAAGACCCAGACACATAAAGTGGCTGCACTTGATGTATTCGCACGCTGCCTTCTGGTCTGCCTAAGGCAATGCCGCATATTTCATAACTGTGATTTCGAACTTCCTGCTCAGTAGAACGATAGGAGCCGAGTCGATGAGAAATTGTCGAACGACGCGCCGTGGATTCCTGTGGCTTGTTGAGAAGTAAAATAATCTTAGCCATGTGATATGACTGCATGGCTGATGCACACATTGGGATGCTGTACCATATTTCGGAGAACACGGCTCGAGGTGCGTCAGGCGGTACGCTTCCGTCGGAAATGCAAGGCAGTCTTGCGCATGGTTTGAACGTATCTGGAAGGCCGTTGTACCAGACATCTAATTCCTTATCCAGCTCTCTCCATCGTTGTAGTAGAACCATTTGATTGATACCAATCGTTCCATTTGGGCTGGCTAGATTCTGAGGAAATACATGATCAATAGAATCCCCTGATGCGATATAGTTGATTATTTTTGATAGCAACCAAACAAGAGCATTTGAGATCATGTCTTCCCGCATACCGGGCTCTTGTTCCGAATAATTCGTTTCGTCATATTTACTAGACATAACGAATCCATTTTCGTCAAGATGTAGCCCTGCAGCTTTCCAGAGACTTAAATCTGCCGTGTTGAGCCTTGTTTGGGTCTCATTTATGACTATCAGATGTTTAGTAAATAGCACTGCTTTATCCAGATATTATGTATGTTACTTACAAGAAGCCAGGAAATCTTGTCGAGCAAAACACCAGAAAGTAGCCTTGCGACCTTCTGATGGTATGAGCCTCTGTAGAACGTTGCCGGGACTTGTTGGCGATTGAATGGGTAACATCTCTTCCTTGTCTGCTAGGTCAAACAGTGATTTGGTGCCACTTAGATGACGGTCCCAAGCATTTTTGGCATTATCCAAAAACTCATATACACACAAAATTGAAGCGGCTGCAAATGTCTGATCGGCATTACTTTTTTGTGCTGGTCTAGATAAGCGCCGCCTCTTGTTGTCTTGACTCTGTATACTAGCAGCACTCTGAGGAGAATGGCTAATGCTTTGCGGAGAGAACACCTCCACCTGGATAGGAGGGATTGGCGTTTCAGGGAGACGAGAGCTAGACAGCTCTACCATCAATAGTTGTATTGCTCTATCATAATACTTTGCAGAAACGAACATCCAGTCTGCCGTCCTAGCATTAGGATAGAGCTCCATATTGGCTTGCATTTCAACAATCCCACCAATGGTAGCCTTTCTACCTTGCACTCTCGACAACTGCTTAGCGGCATATGCGCATGCTGCATTCAACAAAAGTGGATTCGAAAGACCCTGCAGTGGTACCATACGAGCAAAGTAACAGTCAAGATCGAACAAATCCATCCTGCACTAGTTAGCTATGAGTAAAGTTGCGGGGCGGGGGTGGCATTACCATTGTCCTGCAGTCTCAGAAAAATGCCGCAACAGAAATGCAACTTCGTGGTCAATGACGGGCTGCGGCACCGAGATAGTGCTTTGTAGACGATTTGCCGAAGGCGATCTGACAGCTGGCTCTGTTCTTGGCGAGGCTGGATTTTGGAGTCAACGGGGTCCAATTCAGGGGCAATTTTGGGGACAAACCTGTATCTGGTCGTGTGGGGTTTAAAATAAAGTTGAGGTTGTTGGAGGCTGACGGCGAGAAGACTGACTCTGCGTTTGGGGAGTGGATTGGTACGGATAACTAAGTCGTAGGTGAGCCACAATGTACACACGTACACAAGAGTTTGATCTCCAAGCCCGACTTCTGGCAGGCGATTAAACCATTCACAATGCAGACAACCCAAAGGTTCGGATTTCTGAAAATGATGGGCTGCAAAGATAATCCTAAGCTTTTGGACATCTCTTTCGATATGTATAGAATCACCTTACAAATCTGCTAGGCTAGGTGATGGGAAAAGTATTCTTGCAATACGGATAGACATACTGGTTGCATATAATCATAGTTAGTGGCTGCAGCTGTGGAAAGAGTTTCTAGTCCTGTGGCAGGCTCGAGTGGCGAGCGATAATACCCATCTGTGGCAGGCTCATCGATTGCTTCGGCATACGAAGCCGTGGTTTCTGGAAGCTGGTCCTGTTCTAGCTCTTGATTGTTGGCTTGAGGTTCGGGAGTCGCCTGCATGTTATATGGATCCTCCACGTTGTGGAAAGTTACTGCATTGAGCGTCAGGTGCTTGTGCTATACTATCGCTCTTCTTGCCTACCATTCTTGGGTACATCCACCCATACGTTGTTCTCGTCAAACGTATTCTTATATGCGTAGAAGCTGCCTAGCCGGCCGGTAATCTTTTCATTGGCACTGGACTCTTCCGTCCCGTTCATGGAAGCATTCTGCTGATGTCGAAATATCACTCCGTCGCTGGGCACACAATCTCGAGCACCCTTGGCACATTGACCACAGTTTGGCTTTTGCTCATCGCACTTTAGTTTTCGCTGGCGACAGGTTTGACTGAGAAGGAAGCTGGTCAGCGGTGGTTTCGCCGGCAGGGGTGACGTAGGATGCAGAATTCCCAGCTTATACATACCACCCAGTGCGAGACCTCATTGCATCTGCATCACATTTCGCCGTAGATGAAGGGGACTACACATTTGCGGTCGACGGCCATCATGTAGGCAATGCTGGAAGGATTGAGAGGAGGGGTTTGCGCAACTGAAGTTAGAAGTTAGCAGCTGCAGTGCCAAGGGGGCATTTTTGACCAGCACGCCTAGAACGCGGGGTTGGCCCGTCTCCGAACTCTGGGGAGAGCTTCATTGTTGGTGATCAACAGTCGTGCAGCGCTGGAACAAAAAGCAAAGGTCTCACCATGCAGGGAATCTTACGGTGAAAGTGGGCGATTGACCTCATCCTCGGATGTTATGATGAGAATCCCGTAGTCTGTTCCATATCACCAACATCAATTATGATTTCTGGCGTTCATAGAGAGGATAGTTTACCAACCTTTGTTCTCGTGTAGACAAAACAGAATCAAAGAATCAGAATAAAGAATCAAGACAGATTTAATTCTAATTCATCTTACGCACCTTAGTGCATAGAATTAGACATATAACAAGCCTTCACTACTATCTAGTGTCGACGATCCAAACGTGCTCGTCATCGTCATCCTCTATCTCATATCTGGTACATCTATATATATATATCACTCCCTCTCCAGTTCAGCCCCCAAATTTACACCAACTCAGAGAGTACCCTAATGTTATTAGTTTCCGCCTGTCTTTAATACGTTTCCATAAATGGTATTAGGAGCAGCACGACAATCCGCTGTTAGTGACTCCAGTATAAGAAGCATATCTAGTTTAACTCCTTCATCTCCATTAACTAGTATAATCAGAAAAGTAGCATATCTAGTTTGACACCTTTCAGTAGTACAAGCAGTACAAGCAGTACAAGCAGTACAAGCAGTACAAGCAGTACAAGCAGTACAAGCAGTACAAGTAGTACAAGTAGTACAAGTAGTACAAGTAGTACAAGTAGTACAAGTAGTACAAATAGTACAAGTAGTACAAGTAGTATAACGAGTCTAGGTCAACAACCACCTCCCCTATCGTTTCTACAAACATACATCATACACATATCATACATATATATCTATCCGTCTCCCCACACCTACGGATTACACTCCTAGAAAACCCAAAGACCACACACACACTCCACCAACACAGCAAAGCCCAAGAACTCTCGCTCTCTAGCTTTCCAAGAAAAGGAGCAGACGAGTATATCCCATCTATCTAGTCCACAGTCCATACTTTTGGTACAGTACATATCGTCCCTCACTGTTTCATTTAAACACCAACGTCTCAACCCTGGCATTTCACAGGGGCTCATGAAGTACTGAAGCCAAAAAAGAAAGCCGCACGCCGAGCACCACCTACCCACCCCGAAGGAAGTAAATCTTCTTATGTTCATGTCCTACGGTACATACAGTACTGTATAAAACCCCAATTAAAACTCCTACAAAACCCCCTATTGAAACCCGCCGATTTATTTTCTAAACCGCCTGTGGAAAGAAAAAAAAACACATGTGACAGAAAGGCGGGGCCGGGGACGACGAGTAAAGAAATGGATTTATTGCTACTACTACTACTACTACTACTACTGTCGTATTTGGATTGGATCATATTATATGGGCTTGTCTTGCTTTGTTGTACCCACCTTACATGCCTACCGTCGTCCCGTCTTTACCAGATTATTTATTTCTTAAAATTGAACAGCAGCACCTATCCGTCAGTCACCCTGCTGCGTCTCACTCACTGGTGACCCGCACCGCCTCGGTCTGTTGACACATCCGCCAAGATTCATTGCGGCCTTCACGTTTGAGGAAGCTCGGTCACGGTGAGGACTAGCAGCGGAGCATGGCACAAAGTGTCTTGGGGAGGGGATGTATGTGGAACATCCGTTTTTCATAGGGTATCGGAAGATTGCGATCAGCTATATACAAAGAGAATTTTCTGCGTCAACAGGCCGGCTGCTGCTTGGTATCATGTCTCGCTCCAACCTATCCTATCGCATCGTATCGCCTGACCAAATAATCAAATGGGCTCCAAGGCCTGCGCGAAGCTCTCTAACATGCAAGACCAAAACAAAATGCGCTTTTTCGCTATGATATGATGAATGATAAAAATAGAAAACCAAATTAATACATGGGAAGATAAGTTCCAGAGATGAGGTGCTCTATCATCTCATATGTAAGATCCTCCCTATCCGTGAGGGCAAAGCCTCGTCGGAAATAGAATCATGGTGTTGCAATATTGAATGCAACCACACCCCACCAAACAGTCCTGAGATGCTGCACAATTAACATGACGTCGGCGAAGATCTGTTAAGAATGCCAGGTGCTGCAAGGCGTGAGGAGCGGCTTTGCGTGAGTGGCCGGTGGTGGGCGGTTGGCTTAGCGAACAAATGCAATGCGGGGTTTGGGTGCAGATGGGAATCCGGGAGTGAGATGGGCGAATGGAGATGGGAGGAGGCTCGCCTACGAGCAGGTTTGGCCAGATATGGACGATAACTTGGTATGGTCTTGGTCTTGGTGGGAAGGGTAAGTTGGGGTTGGAATCTGCGGATGGGGGGAAAAGTGGTCGGAGAGAACACTTTTGGGTGCGCCAGCATTCGCGGCGGCGACCTGCTGGAAAGTTGCAAGAGCCAGTGTTGAAAACTTAACAGGTACGTTGCCAACCCGTAGATCCGTAGTAGTAGTGTAGTGTTGAAGTGGTAAAGCGTAAAAGTGGTAAAGCGTAAAAGTGGTAAAGTAGTGAAGTGGTAACGTCCATCAAGCTCTTCCTCTGATATACCCATTCGTGGCGGGATCTTGCCCGCGCAACATCTGCTCAAGTGTATCCCACCATCTTCGCACACCTCTCGCAATAGTAGAGGTTGGTTCCAAAGCGAATCATGCCACTATCAGCAGCACACTCGGCGCTGACCCGGGAGCTGCTCGAGACCGTCTCGACGCAGGTCGTACATCGCGAGCAGCGGAGCGTCACCACGACGGGCGCGGCATGCCGCTCCATGGAGTACCGTGGAGCTGAATCGTAGGAGGAGTACGCAGAGTTGGATGACCTGGACGAGGAATCGGACGAGGAGCGAGAGGCGGTCTGGGAGGGATAGTGTCGATGGCTCATGGTGTAGGTTTTCGTGGAGGATTCGCACGTTCTGCTGCGTCTAGGTATTCAGAGCGAGATCAATGTCGATGAGGAAATAGAATTGGAGACAGGATGGTTTGGCAGCAGAGTGTATGTGTGTGGTAGTGGTAGTGGTAGTGGTAGTGGTAGTGTGCGGACGAAGAATGCTAGGAGAGTGGATGGGGAGCTAGCAGCAGGATGGGCGATGCTGATTAGGATGGTGATGATGATGCTGGCGGTGATGGGAAAGTCCCAAAATGGATGCGGGTTGACTTGTAGCGGTCATGCGTCGTGCTGCAATCTGGCGTCAGGGCAAAGACAGGGCGGGGCCTTGAACCATGAAACCAGTACAATACAATACAGTAGTAGTACTTGTTAGTTCAGGGGGAGAGAGAGAGAGAGAGCGACATAGAGCGAGAGTTCAGGGACAGCGTCTTTTCCTACGTCAACACGCACCCTCCAAATGCTCCACTAGATTTGACGATGGACTTTGGTGAACCCGATCTCGACGGGCGGCCGGGCAGGGGAGAGAAGAGAAAAACAGGGTCGAGGACTGTCCTACTACTGTACGGCTACGGTGGCCGACCCGGCAAATCCTGACTGGATGGAGATAACGCGGGCGGGCGGGGCAGACGGCGGGCTTGGCAGGCGATAAGTACGGGAGGAATTAATGAGAGAGAGAGAGAGGGAGGGAAAAGACTTGGCGGATGGTGGTGGTGGTGGTGGTGGACAGTAATGTTCCAAGTACAATAAAAGTACCATAAACCAAAGTACACTCTTCGACAGTCGCGATACCTGATGGCAGCACCCGGGCGAATTCGCAGTGGAGTCGTTCCAGAACCACCGGGTTGATTGACACCGCAACTTTCGGAGCAGCGCACCGCCAGCGATCCAGGCCCAATCTCGGAGTTGGGGATGTTAATGCTGGTGAAGTGCAGAATCTAGAATGGCCGGAATGATGCAACAGCACGTTGGCAAGAGACCGGGTCCACAGAGAGAGAGAGAGAGGGAGTGAGGGAGAGAGCGAGAGAGACAAAAAGATATCGTCAGAGAGTCAGAGATACGGAGATACACGAGAGAGAAGCACAAGAGAACCAGGAGAGCGCCAGAGAGAGATCTTCCGCTCTTTAGTAGCCGTGGCGTCGCGTCCTCTCATCTGCCAGACTGCATAGCCAGATTGCAACCTAGATGTCTGGCGCATTCGGAAACAACGGCTTCTTCTTCGCAAAGGAGAGAGAGAGAGAGCAATAACCGTATTGCAGAGTAAACCTAACCTAAGCTTTGCGCCAGGACAGCCACGCAAGCCGATCATGTCCTCTGGTGGTGTTGTGCCCTTGTCCTGTCGCGGTTCTGTCGTGGTCCTGCGTGTGCTGCTCCTCCCATCCCTTCCGGGCAAAGTGTTTCGCTGCCGTCGGTCCTGAACTCGAAACAACCCTCCTTGATCATTGATCACTGGCTACTGGTTACTTACTGGTCACCACTCACTAAGGCCCCCCGCCCGCTAGAACAAGGGAAAACGGGTGCCAGAAACAGGACCAGGGAAGCCCGCCCGCTGGGAAACACGCTGCAGATTGGAACCTCACCTCTCTCCGCTGGCTTGCAGAACCCTGAAATGCCGTAACGGTGGACCCTGGACCCCTTTCGGACCCTTCATCTGGCGGCTGGCAGAAAAAAAATGAAATGCAAAGAGTGGATTGTTGAAACTGCTCATTAGGATTACAGAGGGCGAGGGATAATTTACTGCATGGTCATCGCACATGCATCGCCGCTACAGCTACACGTTCAGACACAGAATCAAGCCGAACTCCGTAATTCCGTGAGCCGTGATGCATGAGTGAGTAGACTGAACAATGGGAAGAAAAAAGAGTACGACGCTCACAAGGTGGCCTCGGCATGGACTGGGCTGTTACTGGGCTGCTGGGCCACACGGCAGACAGTCGGATAGCACACCCGAGATACCCGGGGCAGGCTTCAACCTCGAAGAGAGTGCGGAATAGAGTTTGGTGATCGACTCACAAGACGACCGTCCTGTCCAGATCTTCGCAACCCGTTGTGTCCCCTCAACAGGAGACCACAACCTGCTCATCAGGAACACCAGATTAAACTTTACGCCGGGACACGATACCTGTTTTGGGCACTTTTGGGGGCTCTGGTAGGTTTGCTGCGGACGACGCGAGCCAGGCAAAGATTGGACGTCCTGAACCGCAAGAATGTGATCTGCCAACAATCGACCGGACACGGACACTTGAAACACGGGAAAGTGAACACGAATAGAACACCAAGTTAGACTCATAAACCATAACCACAAACAATGCGCGCATCGGTCTCTCATTGAAAGATTCGAACCTAAGAGCGCGACGATTGGCCGGCCTAACAAGAGAAGGACTTCTCGGCAAGTAGACATGTACTGTTCATGTACACGTACACCTACTTGGTCGATCATACTTGCAAGCATCAGATGTCAAAGTATAGGTGGTGGAAGAAGGGAATTCTCCTCATCCTTTGGTGATATCAACTCAGTGAATATTCAAACCGCATTTCAAAAACATGCAATTCAAAAAACATGCTGGTTGACCATAAGTATATCGAAACGTAGATTTGCATATAACTATACATCCAAGCGCGCCCAGTTGATTAGTTTTTCCTCCCAACTACTTTTAGTACTGGAAACCCCCCCCATTCATCATACAGTACCCAAGGAGGATACCGTCCGTCCTAGCTCGACCTTCCACCATGCACAAATAGCTTCCCACGGACGATGCACCAAAGCCAACGTAAACCACCAGGTCGATAGCCATCCATCCATCCCTCTCTGTCTCCGGCCTCCCGTTCGGTGATCCACAGGTCCCAAAGCCACAGGATTTAATTCAATCCGTCCAATCTCAAGTCGCGGCAATGACCCAGACAGACATGCAAACCAAGCACCGAACAGAGCTGAACAAGAGCAGAGCATAGTCCACCTACCCAAAGGTGTATGTATATATATACACATATATACATATATATATATAAATAATTAAATACCTACACCCAAGCAGCAAGATCTTTAAGAAAAAAATCCCCACAACCTAAACAGAAAGAAAGAAAGAAACACCCCCTCGAGCAGTGCCCAAAAGGCTAGTTAAAACCTGAACAAACAACTTGACTAACAACCCCCCTCTTAATCGTGCTATGGAAAAACTCCACCACCACCACCACCAGCCATGCTCTAGCCACAGTCGTCGTCATCAGCGGTGGCCGGTGGTTGTAGTCTCGTTGTCGAGTGGTCTAGCGGTCTAGTGCATCGTGGAGAGGTTACTGTACCGATTGGATTTGTGGGGCGGAGGAGGGAAGGACTCTCCGGTGCCGCCGCTGGTACAGTAAGTAAGTAGGTGTTTTTGTACATGTCCGTGTTGACTTTAGTATTCGCGACCTGTCTTTGCGAACCTTGGGGGGTTTTTTTATTCGTCTTTTTGGGCTTGGGCTTGGGCTTGTGTAGTTGCTTGTATCTTTGTCTACTATCTTCACACACAGCTAAACCCCACCACCTCCTGTCCTCTTGTCCTCTTGTACTGCTGTGCTCTGTAAAGTACAGTATATTAGAGTACCGTACAGTACAGTACTGCCCTATCTATCTATGCCTACTGCGTAGCTAGGTGTATGTATGTATGTATGTATGTATGCATAGTGACGATGAGCTAGAACGCAGGATGGATTAAAAAAGAAGCTCGGGGGATGGAAGATTACACTGCTGCTTATAGCACAGTGTTAGTAGACTACAATACAATACAATACAACACAGTGCTCTAGCCCAGAAACATAGGATATACAAAGTGTTTGATCCGGTCTAGTTTCATACCCAGTTCTCCCGAAGCGAGAGATAGAACGTATTTCTTATATATAGCATAGTAATTTTTGTCCTTTTTCTGTATAGCATAGTATTTTCTTATGGTACGGGTATTAGGTATTTACTACATTATTTTTACAAGCCGCTCTTTTCCACCCACCAACTGGTATCGTCCCATCCAACTCCCTCGCTTCTATCTGCTTCACTATCAGCCATACCACGCCCCTCCCTGGCCACCGAGCCTCGCCACGCAACAACAAATTGGCCAAAACATATGGGGGAATCAAGAAAAAGGAAAATTTGTATCTAGCAGAGTCGTTATTCATATCGAAAGGAAAAAAGGTGGGGAAATGGAAAAAATCAATCTTGCGGCGTGCTGAGATGCAATGCTGTGCTATGCTAAGAAGGGCAATCCATCATCCAAATGCAGTCCCAGCTGCCTGTGATAAAAAGCTGCGGATTTGTGCAGTAGAAGTTCAAGGGTCGCTTGCTCGCTCGCTCGCTCACTCGCTCCGAGAACGCCAGAATAGATCGCGTCTTCAACGATCCGTCGAAATATACACAAGGAAATGTAATACGTAGGGGCGTGACTTCCATCACATGATAACACAACATCCACACCCTCCTTTTTCCTTTTTCGTCTCCTCGACCGGTGTTCCTCCTTGAATTATGGCTGTGTTTGGGCTGGTGATCGGTGATATTCCATGCGGGACGCCAGTTGCAATTTTAGGTATCGTGCTGTAACCACCGGCTGTTCCAGGTCGTCCAGTGCTAGGTGCTGGGCTCTTCCGTCCTCTCAAAGGCCACTCTGGTTCTTGTTCTGGCTTCGATTCCGGGGTTAACAATTGTGGAGCAGATTCCGGTTGCGGTTCAGGTAGTTCTTCATCATTAAGCGGCCTAAATGAGGTATCATATGTGTTGCCAAACTTGCCCTCCTTCTCCCATTGTTCTTGCTGCAGCCGCTTCGCAACCGTAGGTAGAAGTTGCTGATCCGGTGGTAGACGTGGATCGGGTTTGTACATAGATGACAGCCAGGGAGGGTCTCCTACTGGAGCCTTTACGTTACTTGGTTCGCCAGACCTGGTTGTTGGCCGCTGCGTTCCTGATGTCTCCCGAGTCCCTGGGCCGGATCTTGTTTTAGGCCTTTGAGTAGATGCGGTACGGGAAGAATTCGTAGAGCCTTTTTGTGCTGCAGGTTTCTTGGTAGGAGAGCTATCCACAGCCGGTCTCTTCGCTGGCGTTGGGGTTGCAGCTGATGCATCGTTTCGACCCCTTGATTTCGGATTCGATAATCCTTCTTCTTCACCCGCCCAACCCCCGCTGTGGTTTCTTCTTAAAGGAGTGTCCCGTTCGAGATGCTGCATAGGGATTGGGAGAGGGCTAGCTTTGGAAACAGGAATCCGTGAGACCCCTCTAACGCCACCACTGATATCGCGATAAAACTCTCCAGGATCCTCTGCAACTTCCTCAGGTAATCTCAAATCCCATGACCCGGCATCGTCGAAGCTCTCTTCAGTCGGAGATGACCCAATTCGTTGCCGCTTCTGCCCTGCTTGCTCACTTCTGATACCGTTGCTCTGTTGCTCCCGACTACGTTCACGCCGGCTGGACTTGCTCGCTGCCCTAGCTCGTGGGAGAATAATTCCTGCAGCTTGCAGCTCCTGATTCTCGATACGGGCAAGTTTGTCTCTATGTATCCACCGTGAGTGTTCGGAATCCTCCTCATCCCCGTAGGTACCATTAGGCTTCCTTTCTCCGATCTCTACGCTATTCATCCCACTTCTATTTGTTCCCCCATACAAGTCCAATAAGCTGTCCGGTGCGCTGCCTGTATCACTGATACTACTGTCCTTCCTAGCAAGGTCATTTAGACGAGCAGGAGCCAGAAATCCAGAATCCGCCGCCCATTTGGAGTGTGAATCGGTTCTTCTGCTCGATAGTTCTGGACGGGAGTGTTTATGCTCGAGATAGTGGCCATTGGTATGGGATGGAGGAGGTCGATTCGAGTAATCACCCATCTTGGTAGGCGAGGAATTCTAAACAGACAGAGTTAGAAACATATTTCGGTGATAGATGAATTTTATCTTAGCAAATCCAGCTTACCTCTGCTTGCGCCGGCACAGATTGATTCCACGAAGAGTTCAATGCACCGTGGGAACTGGCCGGTGGAGTTATAGATGTAGCTTGCGGTGCTGATTGTGCGGAGCGTACCGTAGCCATGATAACTTCTTGATGAGCAAGAAGCTGGGCCTAAACAGCAGTTTCGTTTCGCATATGCTTGTGGATCAGATAAGTGGTACAATTATCAAACCGCGAAACGCTTCGTTTGTTGACGCTTGCCCTCTATAATGCTACCAGCAGAAAACAAACAAGACCTGCTACCCAAAATCTTCCCAATTGAGTCCTACGGTCCTCAACCAATGCGCTTATTTGCGAGAAGCCTGCGGACTTGGAGGATGCGATACTCCGGATTGCTGTGATCTGTTGACGATGTTGTTTTGACCCGAAAGATGGCTGGATGCGCCAAGCCCAATTTTGGTGAAGGCGAGAGGTCTCGGCGAGATGGACGAAAGGGCTACCCAGACTCGCGCATTGGATATTTGTCGTACAGTGCAGCCGAGTGGTGAAACTGGGGTTCAGGAACGAAGGTTTCTTTCTTCTTCTTTTCTTCTTTTCTTCTCTGGTGGAGGTAAAGGTCATTTGAGTTTAATACTACACCACTAACGAGCAACGGCGGCCAAAGCTTAATATGGCAGCTAGTAGCGGTCGTTATCTGGGGCAAAAGCAACGTCAATTCATAATAGTTGACTACTTAATTCATTTCAGATCATTGATTGCAACAACATCAATTGGTATCTAACTGGCTCTGAGTTCTACCAATGCCCGGAGACAGCAAAGTTTCGTACCTAGAAGAACAATTGCGTTGTATCTGACGGCATGTGAGAATAGCAAATGCTGCGTTACAGAAGTGTAAAAAGGTCCGCGGAAGCTACATATCTCATTGCCCGACTCATCGGAATCATTGCGCCGAATACTATCATCTGCTGTGCGCCAATCTAAACCTCGCAATTTAGCAGATGCTATACTCTCTTTTGTTTTCTGCCTATTCACAGCTTGAGTTCTGATGCTGGAACACATATAATGAATTCAAAGATGCGTAAGACTCGCTTTGTCTGCATATCAGACACCCACAACTGCGGTGGAGCTTTTAAACTTCCCAAGGGAGATGTTCTTATACATGCTGGAGATTTGACGAACCAAGGATCGTTCGCTGAGCTAGAGAAGGCTGTAAAATGGCTAGAGGAGACCGATTTTGAGATGAAGATTGTCATTGCAGGTATAATTAATCTTGCCTTTACCTTGATTGGTCTGCGTGTCCCTATTGATCTAGCCAGGGAACCACGATGTTACTCTTGATAGCACATTTTATGCTCAATATGGATCGTACTTCCATAACCAAACCCCTCAAAACCCTCTCAATAGTCAAGAGTTACTTGCAAATTCTCCCTCGATCAAGTGGCTACGCCATGAGTCCGCAACTATCAAGCTGCTCTCCCCCAATGGGCCACGCACAGTTTTCAAAGTGTTTGGTTCTCCTTTTTCCCCAGAGAAAGGTATGTGGGCATTTGGTTACAGGAAGGATGAGGCAGTTCAGCTATGGAACAAGATTCCGCTTGATGCAGATATTGTTGTAACACATACGCCTTCAAAATATCACTGTGATGAGAGTAGGGAGCGAGAAGCTGCAGGCTGTGAATCTTTACGGGAAACGCTGTGGAGAGTTCGTCCGCGTATTGCTATATGCGGACATGTCCATGAAGGTAGGGGCGTAGAACGGGTACGGTGGGATTTGGAGTCCCCAAATTGCCTCTTCAAAGAATTCTCGACAGAGACCTGGGACGATCCTGGTAGAGACAATAACAAATTCTCACTGGTCGACCTCACAAACAAGCTTGGACAACCAATACGAAATGATGGCGCGACTGGTAACTATAACACGAGCCAATCGAATAGAGCAGAAAAAAATTCAAATCTAGGTGCTGGTCTAGGAAGCCCGTCCCTGTCTTCTAGATCTGATTTGGAGGCATTGTCGGGTCGGATGTCTCGACTAGAGACCTGTTTTGTGAATGCTGCTATCATGAGATCAAGCTGGTCTCATGGAGCACGAGGAAAGGTTTTTAATAAACCGATTGTAGTTGATATTGACTTACCAGTTTGGCAGGAGTAGGTCGCAAGATGCTCCATTCATAGTCAAGGCTGTCAATGTTTCACGATCCTGTTGTATCGAGTGTCTTATCCTATTTTCCTGATCAACTGAATCACTCGAGGCTAGAAGGAACATCACCAGAGTAAACCCACTGCGACCACCATTTGGTATTATAGCTAAAGAACTGTTTTGAATCAAATGATCTGTTACTACAATACACTCACAAATATCAACCAGTAGGGCTTCAAAGTGTTGGAAATAACTACTATTTAGTAGAAGACCGGAAAAGCTGCTTTTATTTTTACTCGCCCTCTGCAATATCTGAAACTTGATTTAAGTATTCCAAGAGGCAGAAGCAAAGTTCAAAAAGGCAGTACCTTAATGTAGAAATAGTCATAATCAGTCTAAATACATATATACTGCGGAACACTACCACCATTTCTCGCATAGAACATGCCGCTCATCCATTCCTTCCGCTTTCTTCGCAATGTCTACCAACTCATCCGTCATTCGTGGCGGCCCACATATATATACAACCGTGCCAGCCCTCTCCTTTACCGTTCCTAGAGCGCTTATCAGATCGGCTTCTTCTATTCTTCTCCCTATAAATCTCGTCTGAAACCCATTTCCTTCCAGTACTCCTGATTTTTCTAATCCTTTCGTTAAAAACAGTTTCAGCGGCCAGCATCTTCCTGACCCAGAGTTCAGTTTCTGAAGTATCTTCCCGATCCTCTCAACAAACAGCATTTCATCTAGACTCCTACCCATTCCTGGATCCCGCAAGGAATATAAAACTTCAACCTGGAACTCCGCATTCAAAGTCTCACTAATAGAGCTTAGCATACTCATGAAAGGATTTATGCCTACACCACCTGCAATAAAAACCACCTTCTTTAACTCCCCTTCACCATGGAAGTGAGGCGGCCAAACGAAACTTCCACCTACTCGAATTTTTAGTTCTTGATTGAGGATCGAGGAGTGGGGCTGCCAAAGCCATGCTGCTGGCGGGTTAGATGTGTTTTGGATGGCGAGCTCGAGATAAGGAGCGTCGAGTTGGGAGATGTTGGTGAGGATGGAGGGTGGCGAGGTTATGGTGAAGCCGCCGGGATTGGGAAGTTCAGGTACATGGACATCAAGCCACTGCCAACGGTGTCAGTTCCCTGCTCTTTACAGGAATTCATGCTGTACTGGCTAAGCAATTTGACCTGAGAGGTTCATTGATGCCTTTCAAAACATGTATTCCGTAAATATGTATCTTGATTGTAAATCAGACTTACTTGTCCAGGTAAAAACTATACATCGAGTCAGTAAAAGCAAGATACCAGTCGTGGAAACACGGAGAAAAACGAGATGGAGGACGACGAAGAAAGAGGTACTGGAAAAGAACCACTGCAACATATGACGACTCAGTATTTACCTTGATTTCCCTTTCCCGTTCTACGGGTTGCAATCTCAACAACCTCACTTCCGAATTGATCTGATCGATTCTAGCCAACGTAACTCGATGCAATCCCTACACTTCTTCATCAAGACGTTTCCCATGGACCAGATGTTGAACAAATCACCTGATCTCTCGGCTCAGCAGCGGTCCGTTCTGCATGACTTGTCGATGACCGTGAAACAGGAGTAGAAGTCATCCTGCGTGCTCCAAATACAGAGCGGGTTAGTGACCGTGGGCAATGAAGTCGTGAAAACATTCGAAGAGGTTATCATTTGGAGTTGTTTGGTATCTCAGGTTAGCTGTGGCTGACAGAGTTGAAGGTTAGCCGAGAATAGTCTAGTTTTGCGTAATGGATATATCACGATGTTAGAACCAACTTTAAACATTGGGGGTTTTCACCAGCTCTATGTTCGAACATAACATTGCAAACAGGTGATAATATGAAAAGGTGGTATCGCCTAGTAAATACAATCCAGAAAGGGCCGTAAAATCATAATATTCCTTTTCCTTAAAACGCCTCCCAATATTTGTTCCTAGCTTAGTCCATCTGTAACTTATATTGTGATAATTAAGCAGGAGGCTTTTGAACTCTTCCACCCTCGACGATGATCTGCTCATCGAGCCTCTTTTCAGTATCGCCATACTCAAGCCGTTTGTATGTTGTTATCCTCGCTTCATTCATGTCAATATCAAAGAAGCGCATACGACGATGGTAGCCCCCGTAACCACCATAACCACCAAACCCTGATCCACCAGCGTAGCACATCCAGAGCGCTGGCTGTTTGGCGTCATTTCGAGATAGCCCACAATAGTCGTTTGCATGGTCGCTAAATTATGTTAGAAAATTACAAAACCGTACATGATATAAACTTACTGGCCACAGCTAACCATCAGGACCCCAGCTTCGACCAGTGCATCTCTGAATCCAGAGTTGAATCCAGGGGCGGTCACACCTTCAAGCCACTTTCCTACGATTTCAAGGTCCTTGTTATTGTATTCTGGCAATGGGATATGAATAAATGCCAGATCCATATGTATGTGTGTATAGCCTTCGTGTGCTTTCTTCAGACCTTTGGCAGTCTTTTTGAACCAATCTATTTGACTTTTTTTCAACCAGTCGTAACCCTTAAAAGCTCGCTCATCCGGAGAGTATGCATGCGTGTCAAGTAAGTACAATGTTAATGCCGAATGCTTGGAGTTTCCATGGGCAAGCACTTCAAGAACGTAATTGCCGACACCATCAATTTCTTCAGGCCCGGTCTCAGATAGGGAATAAGGCAAAGTTTCAACCAGGGCCATTTGTTCCCAACGAGACATGGTCTCATCGTCGTGGTTTCCAAAGATTGTTACGTAGGGTATTTTTCTTTCAACGAGAAGTGCGGCATATTTGAAGATGGCCTGTAATAGATTAGCACATTCTATGACCAAACTAAGAGTGACCTACACTTTGAGCATCAGGGGCGGTCTCCCCGTTGACTTGATCGCCACTCAGCACCACGAGATCTGGCTTCTCTTCATCCAGCAAACGTGCCATGAAATCCAACGTTCTGGGATCAGCTTCGCATTTGCCTCCATTGAGTCCAACTGGCTGCTCATCTCTACAGTGCCCCGTTCCAGTACTCAGATGTAAGTCTGCTGCCTGCATGATCTTAAACTTTCCATGTTCATTTATTCGGGGGGTTGGTTTTGGAGTTGTAGCCAACTTTCCTCTCCGCACGCTGAGTCGAGGCTCCTGCTCCTCGCCTGAAGATCCTAACAGCAGAGAAGTACCGACAATTCCCCATCCATCTCTTGGATCAACAGCATCTGCACCAAACAGTATATCAACAGCGGTAATAGCATGAGGCGAATCGCTAGCGCCGCGTTTCGCAGACCGCTTGAGCCATATTCCCGCAGGTCGAGACTCCCATCGCTCATCGCCTTGTCCTTTGGTACTCATCGTTGGGTCTAGCTTCCCTACACTAATATCTATGATGACTTTGTCTCCGGGCAATAGCTCTTCCTCCTTCTTTCGCTTGACATGAAGATATGCGGCAGAGGTCCATCTCTTATTCAAATTCAGGTCCTTATCCACTCGGTGCCAGATTGTAGGATCGAGTCTGCAGCTAGATAGCGGATTAAGAGAACTGCATGTCTTTACGGTAATATCGATAACAACTTGGCCAGGGTGGTGTGCTGGCAAGACCTTATGGAGTGCCGAAGGCAGTACGCGGTATCTAGTGTCGAGAAGCCAGATGAATAGTACACAGCATACAGTAGCGGTGCCAAATTGCCATAATGTGCGGACCTATAGAGACATTAGCTGTATATGCGCCAAATCTCGAGATTGACATACTATTCTTCTAGCCATAATGACAGCTTGTAGCTCACGAGCTTGCAGCTCTAACTTGTGAACAAGCTGCTGCTCCGGTTGCTGAGCTGAATGATATTTCCCGTTGAGAGGCTTCCATCCGAACGAATCCCAAGGTCCGGGGCGCTTGGATAATTCGAAAGTATAAAGGTGTTTTAGCTACTGTAGTATGCGAAGAAGGATATTCTTTGGAGTGATATGATCTACATCTTTCACGGCCAAGGAGTCTGGGGCATCACTAGATCTAGTGTCTTGGCAGCCCATCCCCTGATCCCCATCTGCTCGGCGACTACTTAGCTTGCAGCTCGTAAGCGTGTTGGTTGATTATTTAATTGTTGATTTTTTGTTTTGAACATAATGTAAGCCAATGACGGAGAGCTTCACCCTTTACGGAATTCTTGACTAAATAGTAATCATCGGTTAGCATCTCGCTCACTACGTTGGTCAATTGGCGAAGAAAGCAATAAGAATTCAAGCGACGTAGTGTGGTATGATCATCCCTCCTACTATAAGCATGCAGATGGTACAGATTTGGTATTCTTGCAGCCACATTTTGAGATTTGCAGCTTTACCTCTTTCGTCAAATCCGTTAAAGCAATAAGAGGAAACCATTTGCAGCTGAAAGGCGAATCCGTATTTATTCGGGAAGAAGGCTCTTGAACCTCCTCGCTGGACCACTATAATACGTTTGGCTCTTTGCTTACTTAAGATCTGCTTGAGAATTACTGGCCATCTGAGTCTTGATCGACTTCGTTGAGGTTTCATGGAAGTTCTTTTAGGAAACTGCTTCACAATGTGTTGAGTTGTTCGTGGCGAAACCATTTTGTCCTACACAACCAGAATCTTATCCTCTCCTATTTCTCATGAAGCGTGAAGGTGCCTCACAAACGTATTCGTCCTTACCATGGGACCCACTATTTAGTTATCACAAGATCAACGCTAGCGGTAGCGGTAGCTTTAGCCTCTCATGAAGTTAAAAAGGCGCAATATTCATGGAATATATTTCTTCTTACCCATATTAAGCCAAGTTTATACACCATAACAACATGTCTCGATTGCAAATTGACTCTCCTACGCGCGAAAGCTTCAAGTCGTCTGGTTTAGGCTCGAATGAGAGTCCCTTCAATCTACTCTTACCACCATATTTTGTCCTGGAAAAAGAGGAGAAGCCAGATCCATATGATTCTGATGGTCAGCCCGTCGATCCTGAAAAGTACTTACCCACAGGTATCAAGACCCGAAATAGAGAGAAGAAAGGTGACTATGGTGAGCTTCAAATTTATCTATTGAGATGTTCAAATGTCAGATGCTAAACTCTCTTGTAGTATCTGTCAATAATGACGAGCGCGACAGTCTCGATCCAGTCAGACATTTGGTTTATCTAGGATATGCAGAGGACTGGAGTGAGTACCTAACTGATAATGCACATCCCGTACTGATTGATGTTGGTATAGAGCTTCCACAAAATGACAAAGATGATGGACTTCAACGATTCACCTCTCCACCAGCTAGTCGGCCTGATAACAACCAAACACCGAGAATCATTGAAGTCGATGAGTATGGGCTTATCGTACAACCAACTCTTGCTAACTACGAAAATATTCCTGAGATCCTCAGTATTAAGAAAGTCCAATACAATCTCCACGAACTTAGTCCACCTCTTGAGGGAATCTTACTTGAGTGTGAAAAGAGCGCTCTTTATCACTTCTGGAAGCTTCTTGTAGATTCTATGCGCAAGCGATTAGAAGACGCCATCAAATGTCCAATTTGTGATGAAGGAGCTCGATTTGGAACTGAATTTTATATGACTGCGTTTGTTGATGAAGAAAAGCCTGCATTAGCATCGCAACACATGATGAGCAGCCATGTTTACAATGACCTCGGTTATTGCACTCTTGATCAACTGGATGATATCTCCAATATAGACCTTGCTGCTACCAATCCCCTGCAATGGGTCAAGTCCAAGGCTTCGAAGTTGCATATCATCGAGGACGCATACTGGAAAGAAGAGCTCTTGGGAAAAGTGTGTGAGTATATTTCGTTACCAGATCTAGAGATGTTGCTAATTCTTTTAGGTCCTGGAAAGCGAGAAGCTACTGTTCCTCGCCGTCGCAACCTTGCTGGTGACTACTTTGGCTTCAATCTCAGAAAGGATCGCGAACAAAAAAGAGACGACTTTCGCAAACGCGTAGCCTCGGCTGCTGGTGTTATTAATCCTGATCTTAAGAAACGCCGAAAGACTGTCAGAGCTTTTGATGCAGAAGGCAGAGGAATTGGAAAGGGACAGTACGTCAGGGAAGGAAAATATATCAGAAAGAAGAATTTAGCTCCTGCCTTCGAGGATAAGAGTGACGATGGAGATGTTGATATAGATGATGGCATCAGTGACGTGGTTGGCAGTATCAAGACTGTTGATGAATGATAGGCTCAGCAAAACAGATTGTGGAACGGGAATTGGATCCGATGTAGCTGTTGAGATGAGGATTCAATGGCAGCAACGTGATTATTGCCGGCGATAAGGAATATAGTCTGGTGAAGAAAGCCGATTAACAACTGGACAAAGGGCAAGTCATTACATCTGGTAACACTTGGGTCGTTTAAACGCTCAACATCTTGCTATCGTTCTTAACTATAGCTAGCTTCATCGAACAGTGAATATAACTCTCGTACCATCGACTTGTTGCCCCGTGCAGCTGTGATGTGACATGTATTCAATCATGAACGTACACAAGTGGAAATATGCTAGCACCCACTCATAGTTCTTATTCACTTGACATTTTGCGCTATCACAGATTTTCCTAATTCAATTACTCTCTAATCGCTACACAAATTGCTCCTAAGGCCTAATCCGTCGAAACTGATACTTCCCGTCGAAAAATACCCACAATGGCGCCAGAGTTGAATGATCGCCTTTCCTGGCCCAGACCTCCCACAATTGCTCACGTGTTCTGTGCCTTTGATCAAAATTACTCTTCAGGATCTTTGCCGTCAAATCCTCGCCAAATTCTTGTGAGCCCGGATATATAGTAACGAGCACCCGCCCCGAGTCAGGTTTAATGTTTCCCCAAGCGACCATTTCTACCTGGGAAATGACATTAGTGGGCTGTGGTACTCTTGTCACACTCTCTCCCATTACTATCCAGAGCTCTCGACCTCTGCCGGGGGCTTTTATAGCTTGAATACTCCAATTTTGGTAGTATCGATTACTATCATATTTTTCCACGCATGATCGCACCCAATCTGGGTTGAGGTTAAGGATCCGCATAAGATAATCGGTGTTTCTCATCGTTGTTCGCGGCATGTAGTTCTCAATCCTACTATATGCTATCTCTTCCGAGGTGGTTCCATCTGTCCAGCTTATCTCGCTCTCGAATTCTGAATCATATATGGTCTGGGACCATTGCCGCGAGCCATCGACGATTCCATATAGCTTGCGCGGACGGCCAGGACAGTCTTGAACCTCCATTGACCATGTTGCCTGTACATCCATGGGTGACATCCGCCATAATGCTCTCATGATCAACTTGACGTCGAGGTTCAGATTGTTGATTGACTCTTCCATAATAAACTTTTTGGAAGATGGCGATCCGGTAGCTACTTGCACGACAGTACAGGCCACAGGTGCTTTTTCTGGTGCCGGTGTGACTGTTTGCATGGGCTTATGTACTTCTGGCCCAGCGTCATAGCATACATATCTTTTCTCCTGCCAGCGAATAGCTAATTCTGCAGCACCTCTCGCCCCAGTGTACAGTGCATTGAATTCAGGAGTCTGAATTGCGGAGTACATGTCTCCAGATCTCCCTGCTAAGAATCCCAGAGATTCTAGGTCGGCTAAAGCGATCCATACCGCCTTTAAGAAGTCTTTATCTTCTGCTGATTCTCCCATTAACACCATGCGTTGAAACTTCTTTTTACCAAGACCCCATCCCGCTGACTTGATCTGCATTATTCTCCCTTGGTGCAACCGTTCCATGATCTCTCCCAAATCCATGCTGCTGTTCCCCGTCTCGAGCTCGACTGCTCGAGAACCTAAATGACGAAAGCTATTTGAGTACCCACGAACCACATGCTGAGCATTGTAGACCAGTAAGCTGTCGACCTGTAGTGAGTTGTTGGTGTACGTGATAGAAAGTGTTTGCTCCCCGGTCATGGCTTGCTCTTCCGCCTTGCACTTCTTCCTGTCTGCCCAGCTTTCACAAAGACCGTGGCGTGTGCTTACACCTCCATATGGACTATTTCCTTTCTTTTCGAAGAAACCCTTGCGACCTAAGAGTAGCTTGATACCAGCATGCTCGAAAGCGTCTTTGAGATCTGGTTCCGGAACTTTAGGAGCGTGAGGTACGATTGCGACCGCATGGGTGACTTTGATACCGAGTTTGACTTCGGTTATTTTTCGAAGATCGGTGAGCATAGATGAAAGTATCGCAGCATGCTTGGATGCTGGCAAGCCGAGAGATTTGTAAAATTCTCGGGCCGACTTCTTGTATTCCCAGAGTAATGCGTTCAGTGGATTGAAGAAGGGTGGTCTGTTTATGTTAACTTGAGTCTTTCAAGTACTGAATGAGTCTTACTGAAAAAGACTACCAGGCTGCGAAAGTTCTTCCATCATACGCCTATAATCCGAACTACCATAAATCTATAACTTGTTAGTCAAGCCTAGGTTTGGGGTACCGCAGAATATACCTTCACTATGTCCACGGTGGTTCCATTATAGAACTTTATAGAGGCAGTCCTGTCCTCGGGTAAGCTTTATTATATTATAGCATAGGTGGGAGCAAATATACCCATATGTTGCTGTGAGATCAAACCCAATTCCTGGCATCAACTCTGCCTTCTTTGCAGAGCATAGTTCACCGGTTTCGTTTTGCGATAGCGAGTAGCCACCAACTAGCAAGAATTTAAACACCAATACTACCACACTGGACGGTATTTTGAGCAACATCTTGTCATGTGTAGTTGAGGGTTTCAGGAATGGAGATCTATGGAAATGGAGATATATTCGAATGGGGCTGTACGTACTGACTGCTGTGCTTTAACTGGGTTGGACCTGTGCCGTGTGGCACAGCCTGGCTCTGCCTTACGGTAGGCTCTCTTGCTCTCTTCTATTGGAAGTTTACTTATGCAATCAAATAGATGAAAGTAAACATCAAATTCTAGAAGCGAAAAGTCTTACATTGTTCCTCGTATTTCATACTTAGATCTATCTATACCAATTTCTTTTACGTATGGCAGATCACGTGATCGTCAAGAAGTAACATCTACACTTCACATACAATTAGATGTAATCATTGAGACTGATTGCATGTTCTCCAATAATCGGGCACAACACGTTTAGCTTCGCTAGAATAGTACTTAGTAACAATTATACCCTACAGAGATTGCTACTCACGTGTGATATTGTCGCTTATTTAAAGGGGGTTTTCTGAGCACAGGAGCTTATACACTGATCGAACTTCATTTCCATAGCAACTGAAGTTGTCAAAATATCGAAATTGGACGGAAGGTCTAGTTAATAAAAGCTCAGACGGAAGAATTCAACTTATCTTGATAGCGAGGCGTTAGGTAATGATAAGAGTCTTAGATTTCACTGTCACGAAGGATTTCAAGAGTCATAGTTCAAAATTAGAAAGATTAAATTGTTTCTCTATGAGTGCCACATTTTCTCGTTATATCCCCAAAAAAAACCAATGAACAGAATGTAACGTCTAGGTGTATCTTATGCAAATCCCGAAACTCCAAATCTCAAATGCTTTTTTTGTCCTTTCCCGTTCCCCTCCCTTTCCCATTAACCTCCTCCACTTCTTTAGTTCCCGAAGCTCAGCTCGAGAGTCCTATTTTCCTCCCATGCTTCTCGCGTTCTCGAAGAATTTATGCTCGCTCAGGCATGACGCGCTGACCCATTCCGTAGTAGGTCTGGTAAGCAGCGTTGACACCCTCGTGGTGCTCGCGGGCAGCCTTCTTGACCTTCTCAGCAGCGCGCTTGAGGAAGCTGGAGCTGGGCTTGCGCTCGCTGACAACTTGAGCCCCGGATCCAGACTCGCCAGAGGTACGTGGGGTAGATAGGCTAGAGGCGCGGGTGGACCTCTCAGCGGAAGCAATCATGTATTGTGGGGAGATGGAAGACATTTTGAGTGTTTGGTGTTTGAAAAAAGCTGGATGGCTTGATGTTGATGTTGTGATGTGGATGAGGTAGTGAGGAAGCTTGGATATGAAGTGAAGCTTGAAGAGTGGAAGTGGTTTGTTTGGAGATCTGAAGTCTGAATGTTCTTATGATGTGATGTTGTGATGATTTCAAAAAAAGAGTTATCCCTCGAGGCGACTCGATCTATTTATCTTTCCTGGCTCCCGCCCAGGAGTCATACACCATACCATAGCATGAGCAAATTCCTTCATAGGCATACGCCTTTCAGAAAACCTTAAGCCGAAGACCCAATGTTCTACTCCGTATGTGACTACTCACTACAGCAACCTAGTAAAAAATTTCTAAAATAAAATAATGGGTAATCCACTTCAGCCTTTCGCGCGACAAGACGTCAGATGTCAATTTGAACGCCTTGCGAGTCAAACCGTCACGGATGCGGATGTGGTGGGTTTCGTAAGCATTACGCCCTGCAAGTCGACCCGGCGATGACAAATGGATCCATAGAAAAGTCGGTGCGTAGAGTTTTCAGGTGAGCCGGAGTTGACGGGGAACACGGAGCTCGGATACGGCGTTGGTGGAAAGAGTTCAGCCACACGTTGACTTTTCAGCCTTACACGGAGTACATACAGTACGAGGGGTGTCATTGATTCTGCTTACATATCATCTACCATCAAATGCAGAAAGCTATTGCATAATCCAGAAGGCATCAATCGTATTACTTGAGAATCTTCGAAAACATACCAAAGCTGCTCCGCGCTTCTTCTTCTCCTCTTCCACATCTTGCCGTGTGTTTGTTTATTATTAGCTATCCGCATCCGTGAGCAGTACGGAGTTGGAAAAGGAGTTAAGCGAACATCCTGTCGCAAAGTTCTTCCACTGGATCCACAACGCCTAAAGTTTTTACATCTTTTTACCCTATGATTACCCCATAGCGTGAAGAAAAAGCAGCAAAACAGCGTTGGATCGTGGCATCTACACATGGTCTTGCCTTCTCCGCCTCCAAGAATCACACGTGCAGAGGGCAATGGGCTGGATGGAGCAACCACGGCCACTTGGAAATTAGTCTACTGTTTCGCAGAGTGTAACGCGTCAAATAACGTGGCAAGGCGTATGTAGCCGCCCAAATCTTGCTTCGTATTACCCCATCGTTACCCTATAGTGTGTATATTTGTGATTGGTGTTGCATTGGAAGTTTCGAGTGTCAGGTCTGAGGACAGTCTGGACCATACGATGCTGCATGTGAGGTGAGCTTGGGAAAATAACAAGATGATGGTCTAATGACTTCGTACAGACAGTCGGTGAGGCGTGAAGGTTGAGAAATTTTCACATCTACTAGAATCCGAGGGTTCACTGATCGTAGTTATCTGTTTCAAGTTCTATTCTAACCATAAGAGTTTTATTGCGGTTTTCGAGTGCCCAGGGGCGACCTATTCTCTCAAAATCGTCAGATTCTATCAAGTCAAAAGTGAAGGCATCGTGAGATTTCTCAACGACACGCCACTACTCTCACGCCCCCGGCACCAGATTTTCAGGTACCGGGAACCTAGCGCAGATCCATCGTGAAGTTCGTGAGCCGCAAACATGGTTTGTAGCAAGGACACGGAGTTCTCTAAGTGGAGATGGTGGATTATGGTACCATAATGCGAGCACTTGATGAATTTTGGTACGGATATCCGCGGGTAAGCTAGAAAAGCTGATTTTACGAGTCACCGGGAGAGTCAATCAGGTGAAAAAGGTAGATTAAATATAGACTTTGAAAAGAAGTTGAAAATTTCTATGACGAAGTTTTCCATTGTGATTCGTGACGGGTGGCGCTCCCTAGGAAAAAACTCTCCGGCTCGGTTGTGGTAACCGTACCGGAGCTGTTCCCGGCCGGGGCAAAGCCATATTCTTCTGTTGCAATGGAGCTAGAAGATACTGCGCATCATTTTTGATTAATTGTGAGTTTGTGTTACATACCCTTAGCTCATTGAATGGAAAGACTTTGCTGTTCATGAACAGAGAGCATGCCTAGATTTTATTTTACGGACAACGTCCAGCAAAGTCCAGCCAGCTCGGGATCTTCACTGTGCTACTCCCTCACGATCGGCCCCTTATTTGGACTTTATTTCCTAGGGAAGTTATCGTTCAACAAAGAAATTTGGATTAGCTTACCAAATACACCTTCAAGAGTGTCATTTATCGTACATGAGTTGCTCTAGCAGTAGCGTTAAGAAAGATATCTCTCGGATGGAGCCTTTATGTGCAACTGCAATAACAGGCTGAAGGTACGTATAGGGTTACGGCATGTCGTTGAGAAAATTGCTGATCTACCTTCTTTTGGTCTTATTTATACCCATGAGGTTCTCGACATCTGAATTAACTTGGTCGTATCATAGACGCCTTTTCAAGATAAATACTATTCCGTCCGAGGAACCAAGAATGCTCTCGGACACAGCTTTGTTTTGAAACAAGCGAGCATGGCACTTCCACCAAAGACGTCCAAGCTATAACCGACAGCTTATCTGGCTTCGACTTGTGCGGCCTTCCAAATATAATTCGTTCTCTGTTTCGTGGGATTATTCCATTGAGTTACGGTTGAAGTTGGTTCTTCAACTGATGATCTCAGCTATCAGAGACGCATCGATATCCGAAAGTTAGCCTAATACAGAAGAACTATACGATTGATTTTATCGAAGAGTTATGCTATCCTCTCATAAGCTTTATCTTTGGCCGCCATGATACAAGGTATGCTTTGAAATGTATGTTTAAGCACCGGCCGACACCAGTTATCACAACCGAGTGGTAGGAGAAGATTTCTGGACCAGAAAATTGAAAACGTCCTATAACATGCAGCTGAAGTCCCCTCTCCGATCAGTCCGATCAGGACAGCTGTAATCTTCTTAGTAAGAACATCCATTCATTTATCGTGTGTCCCACATTCAAGCTATACCTAAACTTTGCTACCTGTCTACAGGACAAAACCTGTAGAATTTTTCTTTTCTTTTTTTCCTTTTTCTCGCAGACTCCTGAAATGAGATCTCTCAAAATCAAGATGCGCCCGGTCAACGGTCATAATTCTACGCGACCAAGGCGAAGAATGTCTGCTCGCTACCACCACCTCGGAATTCATAGTCCCGTACCACGCTTCCATTCAAACTCTATAATCTCTCAATCTTACTTGTTACTCCGTATCTCGAGCTATGTCCAGTTCTTCTTCTCCCACGAGTGCGGTACAAGCTCCATAGGAGCAACATATCTAGGAGATTACACGAACGGGCGCAGCCATGATATCGGCCGTCGTTCGAAGCATGTGTTCATCATATGCATGTCTCGCTTACGCCCCTTTCCGTGCCACATTTCGATATTCCCATGTGATCTTTAAGCTAAATAAAGCTTACAAGTTGTCTTATGCTACGCAACAGAGCTCAGGCGGCTACCGAATAGTCCTCATGACTTGAGTCTTGGTAAAATATAGTGACCAAGCAAAGTCAATTCACTCGATCTGTACAAATAAGTATGAATTGAATGGTATGTGAAAGAAAGATGTAAGATGGATAATAGATTGAAGCATAATATTGAATATTTTTCATCAAAATAATGCCTGCCTCCGGAAACACAAGAGAGCTGCGCACACATCAGATCCATAAACGCCTAGAATGCAGTTTTTGCCTCCTTCCTGTCATCCACCCTCTCCACGCGCCCTAAGAAGTCTTGAGAAAGGATCATAAATCAACCAGTCTTAGCCTTCTTCTTTGGCCTCTCAGCCATCTCCTTGTCACTTCCGCCGCCTTCAGCATCCGAATCCGATCCCGAGCTCTCATGTGCCGAATCATATTCCTCTGCCACATCACTGTCACTGTCACTCTGGAAGTCTTCATCGATACTCTCATCATCCTCATCAGCACTACCTCTGTCCGCGCGAGCTGCCACAACCTCATCATCACTTGATGCCATATCCGGATCTCTCAGCGCTGCTGCCAAAAGCGCCCCACTATCATCATCCATCTCATTCTTCACACGCAAGTTCTTGATCTTGAAGAATTCCTCTAGGGGTTTTTGTTCCTCTCGGTTTATGTTGGAGAATTGAGATTCACCACCGTCTTTCATGTGAACAGTTATATCGAAGGTACGCGAAGCGGAAACAGCACCACCAACACGGGAAAAGGTTATGCTAGCGGTCTGCTCGAAGGATATGTAAGTTGCGGGTTTGGGGACGAACATGAATGCTTTTTCTAGACAATAGAGAAAGCCTTCACTAGCTTTGATGGAGCATTTGATGCCGTGCTGTTGGTGGTGACTACTGAATGTTAGAATGTAAGCCACTTGAGAAACGAGAAAACTGACCTTAGGAAGTCTTTGGCTGGCTGGTTGACCTTCTTTCCTGCTAGTCCACGGAAAACCTGGGTAACCACTTGATGCAAAGGCTGTTCATAACGTAGAAGTAGCTTGTTATTGTACTTTTCCCGCGCAACCTCCTCCGTCATATTCAGGTCCAAGGTGATTTCTTCGTCCTTCTTAAACTGCATCACCAAGAAAGGATATCTGGTCTGACCTTGTCGAAGAGGAGGATCCAGGCCAATACAGATCATTGTGTGTAACTCGTCAGGCTTGGGGAGGAACATGAACTTTTTGATGTTTTCGTACTGGATTTTGTAATCGTATGTCTTACCACGTAAACGGAAGGACGTCTCGTACATATCGATATCGAAACGACCTCTGCAAATATAGTTAGCAGTGTTGTGCCAGATGTGCAGCATACATACCTGGGAGTGAGATGCAGAACATCGAGGAAAGTTGCAAAAGTATCGCCCGCAACCTCGCCAATATCGGCTTTCTCCATCAACGTATCGTAGAACAAATTCGCAGCATTCTGTTCCTCTGTGACCTTTTTCCTCTTTTTATCTTTACCACCTTCACCATCACTTCCTGCTTCCTCTTCCTCTTCCTGATCTGACGCACTGTCTGTTGTCTTTGTGGTGCTTATCACTCCCGGAATATAGAATCTCATCTCGACTAATTGATCCTTTCCTGCACCAGCCTTCTTGCCTTTTGCTCTTGCGCCACCCAGTGCGCCATTGGTACCTGGTTCGTCCCCAGTCGTAGGCATTATAAATTCAACCGCGACTTCGTTTTTGCCTGCCAAGTTTGTATTGAGGATCTCCGAATATGGTATTTCGAATGCCGGTCGATTTTGGACATTGAAAGCTAGCTCAGCCTTGCCAAATTCTCCTTTGCCCCAATTCCATCCCCGAAGGGCGTGCTCCTTATGCTCGAGATTCGTGCTGTACCAGTTCTTGAAAACTTTGCTTAGACGTTCGAAATCCTATGCGCTGTTAGGCCTCGCACATATTTGGAATCAGTGATAGGGGACTGACCTCCTGAGAAAAGCCATCTAGCTGAACGATGCCCGAATTGCGCTGAAGAATCTTGACCTCATAACCTTTGGATGCACGGCTCCATTGCGCACCACCGATATTGCTCTGATCAAGCGTAAAAGTATCCCCACCTGCAGATGGTTTCCAACCAAATCCAGTTTCTGCAAAGCGGCATTTCCCTGACTCCTTGGAGAGGTCTAGGTATATTCCATCAAAAGATTCCCTAATGAAATTTTAGCTTCTATTTTGTTGGCGCATCTGCAGCAGCTATAAGTGAAAAGAACAACCTACATTGCCATATTTGCTGCTGGTGCTGATAGAGTTGCAGATTTTAGTTGGCTAAGGCAAAGAGCTTGGTCGTTGATTGTCGAGGGAGCTAGTCGCGTAAAGTGCAACGCGCTTTTGATCGAGGAGGATACTTATATCACGTGCTTATAAAAGACAATTGCTAGCGCTACGAACTCATTATGTAGATACATCTAGTAAAACTAACATCCTAGAATATATCTTTCGAACTACGCAAGCGCTTTTGCTACAGTGCGCTCCAATGCGGCGGGACAGCAATAATTTGCGCTCTCATGACATTATTGAATAAAGTTGTTTAAATGCCGATACTATCAATGCTAGCCTGCAGTTCTCATTGTTTTATTAAAACGAATCCAACATACAATTTCTTCTCCTTGTTCGTGGAAATTTTTCAACATTGCTCCATATTCTCCGAGTGGTTCAATGACCTGCGTTTGGGTAACCATTCTTCCTAAACTCTACCTTGGCAGTGAAATTTCCACTGCGGTCTGATTTGGCTTAGACGTCTGAAAAGCTTCCATCTTTCTTTTGTTTTTGAGGTGAGATAGTCATTGATTTATGATCAGTAATTACCTAACGTAATGGTTAGCGATACCCCAAGCCTCGAGAACATAAACAAATATGGTTATGATCACAGTGGGCTATGCCTCTAAATTAGAGCATACATAGGTGATGTTTCTATCAAATAAACAAATTTCAAGGTTATTAGCAAAAGTGTGATAGCACATCAGAGTTCGTAACAGATCAATTCTCTTTATTCTTGCAATGCTCCCTATAGCATCTTGCTCGCCAAATGGTATGGTAGTCGCTAACACCCAATAGCAATCGTCCTATCCGCATCCTGTCTGGTATCGTGCGATACGCTGAAAGCCAAGTATAACCAAAATGTGCATAAAAAATGAAATGGTATAACACAGCAGTGGTCAGAAAACCAAGCAGAAAAATAACGCCAATGCCTCCCAAAACGATCGTTCCAGCACTCAACCATCATGCCCCGTGCAAGTACGAAGCCAACCCAGCAAATGGTGCAAATAAATGTTGTTGTCCGATCCCCCTTATGTAACCAGGACCTTTTCGTTCTCGTGCTCGTCCTTCTCGCTGACCACCTTCTTTTCCCTCATCACCGCATCTTGTCCTCCCATTCGTCTTCCCAATGCCCTTTCCAATTTTGCTCCGAGTGCCAGCTTATTCTGTGTCTCGGCCCGCTCCTGGGTCATAACGAATCGCTGGCTAGCAAGCTTCTTGTTTTCTAACTTGTCGAGTCCCTCTTCAATGTCTTTGATTTCTTGGTGTGCTGAATCGGATGTGAGCGAGGTCTTGACGGTGTTTGCAACGGAGGGAGCTGCGCTGTATGTGCTGAAACGTGTGGACGCACGTTTCGAGGAGAGCTGAGGATCGGACATGATTAGTTAATTAAATGGCTTAAGGATCTTGGGGACTGAATGGAGATGGAGTTGGGAGATGAAAGAAAAACAATAGGAATAGGGGCGTACGCTAGGAGCCATTATGGGGCGAGCCGACTCAAGTGACGCTGGCATCGTGAAGTGCGAAATGGATAGAGTAAAGATCTACCGACGTATACTGTGAGCGAGTTGTGCGGGGACCAACAATTTGGGATGAGGTGAAAGTTTGCTGGGCAGATGAGTAGACGTCAAATGGTAAGCAGTGAGAGTGAGGGTGAGGTGAGGAGAGAGGAGTAAGGAGTAACGCTTGGAGGTGTCGTCCGACGTACGTTTGTTTCCAGAATTCCGGAGCCTGCAGGTTAAGTTGTCTTGAGCCACGAGGCCAAACCCGGGTAGTGTCTGAATCTAAAACAGGAGCCTCTAGCTTTAGAGGGACGGGGTGGGTCGATGTCGCCGTTGATCCCGGCCGGTCTGGCACAACAAGATTGAATTGAGATTGATATGACGGCGAGGAACAGAGTTTACAAGATGCACAGATCCTCCGGTGCTGCTTAGGCCAATGATAATCAGGTGAGAGCACAGCGTTATCTGGGTATTTGTTGAGAGTGGTAACGGGTAGGTAGGGTGCGGTGTCTTCAGGGGCCGCGTTTAAGCAGGAAAGATTGACACTGCTGACTCGCTGAGTAACGGAAACTGGAATGAACGGTGCACGGCAATAAGAGAGAGGGTTGATGGAAGGCCGTTTTCTGTCGAGTTTGGTGGAGAATAGACTTTGACGATGGGTGGTGAGACTATTCCCCCAACGTGTGTTCGGTGCGATGTATCTGGGTCTGGGATGCAGAAGTGCAGTCAGTAGTACTGTATGGAATATGTATCCAAGAGTTCCGGATGACAGTCAGGGATAGTCCCACACGGCCTGGGACGTGTACTGCGGTGCTTATTTGAGCAGTTGCGCCGCGTACGGTAGGATAGAGATGGGGGAAGAGATGGCAGAGCAGGCAGGAGGACGTTGTTCACGGTTGTTGGAGGGTGACGAGTGGATGGGATGGTGGCATGGAGGGAGGGGGATGGGAAAGGGATGGCAACAGGCATCAGATCCTTCGTCGCTGGGCGATAGCTGGAGGTGCAGAAAGTGAGCAAATGCAGCACTGGGAGTGGTGGACGCAGTGATGTTTCAACTCCATCGCCACGTGGGAAAGTTGCCCACGGATCTCCAAAACGTGGTTGAGAGGCAGGGCTGACCGCTAGCGCCGCTATTCAGCAATCTTCTATTGTAAAGTGCAGTAAGTACAGTAAGTACAGTAAGTGCAGTACAGTGCTGTGCATAGTGTTGCTGACCAAGAGCTCCATGATTTACATCTACCGTTGAAATTATTTTGCAGGAGCAGGCGGATCGGAGTTTTAGGCTTGTAGGCTTGTAGGCTCGTAGGCTCGTAGGCTTGCAGCACAAAAGACTTTCTCGATGCGATCAAATATGTTTTGGTGATTTATTAATGTAGGCTACAGGGCCAGTTGTAATGCATTTGGTTCTGAAAGACGTAATACCCAACGTTTGATTTTCAGTTTATTTATTAGCTAAATCAATCAGTCGTAACCCCTTAGCCGTTTTGACGAGTCCAGTAATTTTACCCTTCTAGTACTTTACCATACTGTACATCGCTCAATAATCATCATCCTTGCCATACCAGCGAGTACTTTCAACAGCCAGCTCATATAATTTCACCTATCTCTCTACAACTGCTGGCTCTACCAATATGGCGCCCAAGAGGAAGGGAAAACAAAGCCTGAAATTTGCTAAGAAGGTACATGTGCCTCAAATCCTCGAAATAGCCCATCCTGACCTTGTACAGTCCGCACCATCGGCTGAGAAAACAGCAGATGAATATTTAGAAGGTATTTGATGAAATCTTTAGAGCTATCGGGTCAGATTGGTTAGAAGACTTATATTCAGTACTCATGAGCATGCTCGATTAGCATATGATGGGCTTAGTCGCACGCATGGCAATGTTCTTCTTGTGCTATATACTCGCAATGGAGCGCTTGCAGTCATGAGCTATGATACAATGAACTCTTCCGCTCTAGTGTGTACCTCTTGCAGTACAACAACTAACCAGGCTTAGCTGGCGTTGAATTCGAGGAAGCTGGTGAGAAATGGAGAGGAGGCGACATAGTCAAGGTTTTTCTCAAATCACGTGCTAAACTCCTACCATTCTAACATTTGTTGTAGTCTTTACGAGCTTTCCATCGTGCTCTGGATTGCTATACGGAAGGCTTGCAGAAACACCCAAAATCTTTTGATCTTGCATTTAACAGGTATGCTGTGCTGTCTTTGGCCGCACAGAAAGAACACTAGACAAGCCTAACCAATCCATATCAGAGCAAGACTTCAGTATGAGCTTACACAACACCCAAAACTCAAAGGCCACCTTACCGGAACTCTTCTCAGTCACTTGGAAATCGCATTGGGATCGAGCCGATATGCCTTGCAGCTCAATAATGAGAATGCAGACCATCTTTTCAACATGGGTCAGATCCTAACCAGTATAGCCGAAGCACTATCTGAAGACCGCAATAATACTCACGATCCTCTCCCATTACTCGCAGAGGCTGTTGAGCTCTTTGGACGGTGTCTGGAGTCTCAAATGCGCAAATTTGACGCTCAAAGTCAACAAGCTCAGGGACTTCAAATGGCTGATCAACTTCAGCAACAAGCTATACCGGAGCAGCAGTGAGCAAATTCCTGTTCTATCATTGTCTTTTATTTTAACCTGATCCCTCTCACTTCCCTCTCAAGGTAGCCGGTGTAAATGATACTTCCACTAACGAGAGTGCTAACATAGATCTGCTGATTTTGCGGACACAGAAGAAGGAGGTGTATCTCTTCATCCAGGTCCTCCCCCTCGTACGATACAGGAGGAAGAATGGGTTACTATTGATGAGCCAATTACTATCGACACGCTGATAGATACCGTCGTTGCAAACCTACAATGTCTTACTCTTTTTTGTTCTCTATTACCCTCGGAACCCTCGAAATACCATGCCGGAAGTGAGTCACTCGGTGGCGCCTCATGCAGTTTAACTATTCTATACTAATCAAACTTTAGTCGAACAATATATGCTCCAATTGATGCCTATACTTGATTCACCAAATTTTAACCTACGGGGTATCCCTGAAGTCGGACTTGCATGTATGTGAACGAAATCCTTCTTTATATATCATCTCCTAGTCGAAGGATGCTGACGATTCATAGATGCAAACTTCTACGTAGGAATCAAAGATGCAAGTTTCAGAAGTCAGAGCATCGATATAGGCAACTATTTTCAATCTTTCAGTGAGGTTTACTCTCCCCTCGATCTCAAGGAAAATGCCGTAGGCCTAGTGAATAGAGCCGAGGCACTCATAACTTATAACTCGTCCGTTAAACTCGTTCATGGTCGTGGTTACCTGGGCGAAAAGGAAATGCTTGCTTCCAGATGGAAAGCCTTGACTGCGGCGCTTGACGATCTCGCTACTGCCTCGAAGATAGATTCGGCGGAAAACCTGCACGCGATTTATTTGACTAGAGGCGATACTGAGTTACTGCGATATCAGTAAGTTTCTTGACGAAAACAGCTTATTGGGGTTCGGCGGTGCTATAAATATTAATCCGTGTCTTACAGATTGGGACATGAAGGGTATGAGTTGGCGAAGAAGAGCTGGCCTGTCCTTGTAAGCGATTCACCAGCTCTCTCAGATCGATTATTCTTTTACGGAGCAAACCTCTGTGATATTTAAAAGTACTAACGAGCAATGACTAGGCTAAAAACGCCGAGACGTTCTACCGTGGTGCAGGACGCATAGCCAAAGCTTCAGGAGCATCCAAGGAGACTTCTGAAGCAAATGGTATGTTCTTGATTTGCATTGCATCCTCCCCTGCTTCTTAGGGAGATATAAAGTCACTCACTAAATTTGCCATTTATAGTAAAAGAAGCACTTGCACAAGCTATGAGAGGGGATGAGCAGAAACTTCTGGCATTCATGAAAGAGGACTCTGGTGCACAAGAGATCCTAAATGAAGCAATGGACGAAGGTATACTGGGGGAAGGAGATGTTGATTCAGAGGAACTTTATGTACCCTACCGGCCGTGATTGGTCCAATAGATAGATTAAATGTCCGTATCTCGAAAGCTGTTAGGTATAGAGATTGTTGTATTACAATCTACTAACCTTCCCTTTTATAACACATTTCCGATGTAACCAGTAAGAAAACTTCTGGTACATTATCAATCCAGATTATATATATAGACTAAAAAGTAGAATGAGTTTAATGAAAGTCAGTAAAACTAATCAACGATTTATTATCATTTTTCGAAAAACCCCACAAAACTCTAATACACGCTATGTATCTGCTAAGTATCTTAAGGCCGAAAGAGCCGCATGTCTTGGCGATTGCACTCGAGCGTGGAGTTTAATATTAACCTAATGTGGTTAGGCACTCCTACACAAATTGGAAAATGAACTTTCTCAGAGGTCCAACCCTTCCATCACCAGTACAGTGCTTCTCAGTTCTGCCAGACCCTTTACTCATTCAGTCATTCAGCCTTTTGTAGAACTTACATTCTCCTCGGACAGTCTTCTCTTCTCTAATATTAGTGTTTTGTTTGACGTTCGAAAGCTACGACCTCTTCTAGAACATTCACCACATTCACCAAACGGAAGCTCTCCGGCCGCCCCAAACCGCACCCATTATCCGCGACAAGACTCGATATCCATCTCCCATCTCCTCGACTACTCAGCAGCATCGTGTGGAGTCCACCAGTCTAGATCTAACCTACCCTCTTCATTGATTTGTGTGGCAGACAAACCGTCTCCCACATCCTCATAACCTCCCTAACACCATGGCAACCAATGGCAGCTTCGGTCAACAGGATCAATTCAAGAACGAGGCCTACCCAGCTACTGGAGCTCCTGCTAGCAATTCCGATGAGCAGGATACCAAGCTTACCAAGGATGAGATAGGATGGTACTTCGTTGAGCAGTATTATACTACCTTGAGCAAAAACCCAGAGAAGCTTCACGTATGTTTCCTTATTCACCTACTTAATTTAAGATTCATTACTGACAATATATTAGCTGTTCTATGGAAAGCGCTCTCAATTTGTCTCGGGTCTCGAAGCAGAGGTTGCTCCAGTTTCTGTTGGTCGTGCTGTAAGTTATCTGAAATCAGCGCCTGCAAACGAAAGCTAACTACTTCAGGCCATCCAAGAGCGTATTCGTGACCTTGACTTCCAAGACTGCAAAGTCCGCATCTCAAATGTCGATTCTCAAGCTTCTACCGAAACTATTGTTATTCAGGTCATTGGTGAAACCTCCAACAAGTCTGCTGATCTAAAGAAGTTCGTGCAAACGTTTGTCCTTGCCAAGCAACCTACTGGATACTTTGTACTTAATGATATCTTCCGGTACATAAGCGAGGAGGGAGAGGAGGAGCCAGAAAATCTTGGACAAGCAGAAGACCCCTTACTCAACGATGTTGAGATGCCCAAGGCACAAGGTGGCGCCGAAGAAGCATTAGATGCTGAATCTGTAGACAAGAAATTGGAGACTGTTCAATCCGAGGAGCCAGCTGCCGCAGAGGAAGCACCAGCTACAAATGGTAATACTGAGGCTTCTGCAGAAGCTGAAAAGGCTTCTGTAGCCGATTCCAAGGCTGAGGAGGAGGTACCTTCCACGGAGGATGCTGAGAAGGCTGTTGAGGAGGAGATCAAGGAGCCTGAAAAGCCAGCTGAGCCGTCCCCAAGCCCACTTCCAACTTCAGCAAAGGTGGTTGCCCCAGCTCAACCAGCTGCTCCTCCCAAGCCACTTACTTGGGCAAGCCGAGCTGCTGCCGCTGCTGGCCCCCCAAAGCCCGCTGTCCCCGTCATTGCACCAAAATCCGCTGCCACTCCACCAGCCCAGGCTCGCACTGCTCCTCCAGCAACTTCATCCAAGCCTGCTCAATCTCAGCCATCTGCCACATCAACCGCACCATCTGAAAAGAACAAGGAGAATGACCCCCCTACTCCAGGAGGCTGGCAGAGTGTCGGAAACGAGCACGCGAAACGACAAAATCGACCTCAGTCCATTTCCGGACCACCTGAGAAAGAGGGTACCATGGGCTATGTCAGAAATGTCACTGAAAAGGTCTTAGATCCAGCTCTGCGTGAGGTACTAAGTTCTTTTGGCAAGTTGATCTACTTTGATATCAACCGCACTAAGGTAGGCAGGCTTATCCTCTTCGATCATATACATTGATTGCTAATAATTTTCTAGAACTGTGCTTTCGTTGAGTATGAGGATGCTGAAGGCTACTTAGCAGCCGCTGCTGCCAATCCCCACAAGGTCGGAGGTGAGGCCATTTATGTCGAGCCACGCCGACCAAAGGCTAGTGCATACGGAGGAAACTCTTACAATGGACCTCGCGGCGCACTCAATCAACGTGGCCGAGGAGGATTTGAGCAAGGCCGACCTGGCTCACAAGGAGGCCGTGGTAACTTTAACAACCAGAACCGTGGACGTGGAGGTGGAGGACCAGCACCCCGAGGACGAGGCGTCAGCGCTACAAATGCATAAGCCGACATGTTGTTTCCTTTCAACTTCTACCCTACCAACTTTCCGCCATACCCTAACCACCATATACTGGCCGTGTACCATATTTTAGCTACTCTTGGAACCTGCGTTATGAGACCCAAGACCCCTGTATTCTACCTGGCCTCCCGTACTTGCAATCGTTCTACTTTCTTTCTCCGAAGCAAAAGTTTTTATTCTGATCGCTCTGCTCGATCTCGCAACATGATCAGCGACACGGCTTTTTCATGTGTACAACGACCACACGCCGGGATCTGATTTTGCATTTTTACAACCACATTGGGATGAAATGAATGGGACTCTAGGGTTCGAAAAGCAAGGTTTCTTTTTGACGAATTTCTCAGCGAAAATCTAATACGTTTCACGTCTTCTTTCTTGGCATGAAATGTTGTTCGTACAATTCGATTCCCCCATTTCCTTTCTCACTGCATTGCATATATTTTTTCGCTGGTAACTGGGATGGAGGCCTGGTTTGGAACGAGACATGGAGTGAATTGGTATGATAAGAGCGTACGATGGGGTTGTCAGATGGAGGGGGCGAAGAAATGATGTACGTCTGTAATAGTCTATATTTAAATTACAGAAACCATCAAAAACAGCCTTAGGGTATATCTTATGATTCCGGCCCACAACCAGTGATGCAATCAATGGAAGATGAACTGCTACGAGACTAATTGATCATCTTCCTTTCAACAAAACCGCTAAAAAGTTGCAAAGTTTAACTGACACATTAAGACAGCGAAGCCTGTCACACATTCACCATGGTCAGGGCTTCATCGAGTATGATGTACGTCTACAATTCTTGGAGTTCTCACACTAAACTCAGAATAGACAAGCAGCTGGGACGTATCGTCTCTATAGTGTTTGTGTTTCAAATGGTAGTTCATGGCTGTGAAATAAGCAGCACGGTCGAAAGGGAAAAGGAAATATACTGCCACCACATGCTTCCCCTGTTTCCCACTTCACGAAATGCAAGAATGGCACACTGTGCACTTGTCGGGTACGAGTGGGAACATTTGTCAGGGTGATTTGTCTTCAGTAGATCTAAGCGAATGCGTGTTTGCCGCTGGCATAAAGTTCAGCAACGGTTGCGGTCCAGTATGGTGAAGATTTCAAGGTTGTTCAATTCACGTGGAATTACAAGTCGTTTTTCTTCCTGTGAGGGCAATCCTTTTCAATCATTCCCCCAACCATCCTCCAGCAGGTCCGGAGTTTCCGCAAAACAACCATCAAGCGAGCTGGAACATCCCTCTGTCTGCCGCGGACATGCCACGCGAGCCATGTTCAAGTGTCAGATGGAGCGGCTTCAGCAAGTCTGAGGCTTTTTAACCTTCCAAATGTCAGGAATGCAAGCCATATTTTCGAATTGGGACGCTTTGGTGGTTCTGGACTTCCGCCTAAACTGTGATTTGAGTCATTCAGACCGCCTCTAGGCTGAGTATATGACAGTGTAATGCGATCTGAGCTAGCTCGAATACAATATATGCCTTAAAAAGGCGTGCGCTAGATCTTAATACATATGTCCCAGCCAATTACAGAGTGAGGATGTTGGGCCAGGTCACGTGTGTGGAAAACGATAACCGCAAATGTTCCCAATAACTCGGGTTTGTCGGGCTCCCCAAACGTTTGCAAAAACATCATTCTATATGAGACGCTAATCATAGCCTGATGATCAATAAAGAGAAAACCAGGGACTTGTGGTGTTGTAAAGTTACTCCTCTCAAAGTATTCCTTGAACCATTCATGATAGCAATCACAGTTTCGTTCTCTACACAATTTGAGGCGATGCTCCTTCTTCTGACTTTGACATGCCACATGCCATATTAATCCATTTTAAGTGTACTTCCCCTTCAGCGCTAGTTTTTAAACTTTCAAGTCCATTGTAAGCCACTAAATTAAGATATACCCCGCATTTCAGGAATTGATTTTCCAACAAGCCTTCGCTCTGGGAGCTAAAATGGCTCCAAACACTGTGCAATTCCAAAGCCTAGAATTCAGTAGCCTGGAACTTCCAGGGGAGATTGTGTGGTGGAACGAACAGTGAGCCCGTGTCGTGGTCGTTTTAAAAAATACGATCTATGTAGCTCTTGTAATATAAAGTTCCCCACGTCCCACTCTCTTTCCCCAGCTTTCTCCAGGTTTCCCCATACCAATTCCTTTAGTTCTTTGATAGCTTTTGTTAGAAATCAAGAGCGAGAGCCAGAGAACTTTCGTTTCATTTAAGTTTTTGATACGAAGGACAGCATCTAAAATGACCAAACACGGAACTTTGCACCAGGAGCATGCTCCAGATGTGGAAGTCGTCCAACAGGTTCACACTGATGGAACCGTCGACTTCGTTGACACCCATGCTTTGGGTGGAGCTTTGGAGAACATGCCAAAGGGATACTATACTAGTATGAACTTCATCGGAACTGTCGTTGTAAGTTACTCGTTTGTTTGTTTGAAATTTGGCCATTTGCTAAACCTTGAACCTAGGCTGTCTGTGCAGCCAGCATTTGTGCCTATCTCGGATGGGTACTACCTGCTAATACACTCTTACTTATCAACGAAGACATTGGCCCTTCTCCAAATATTGGATGGGTTGCCACCGTTTGGACACTTGGATCTTCCATCGGCTTTCTCCTTGTGGGACGCTTGAGTGATATTTTTGGACGCAAAGTGAGTTTTTCCAACCTTTGTCCACTTCACCCGGTCTAATATTCTACTAGTGGATGGTTATGGGCTCCATGGTTCTAGGTCTTATCGGTTGTATTGTAGGGTGTACCGCTACATCTGTTAACGCTCTTATTGGTGCCAATCTGTGCAATGGCATTGCAGCTGCTGGCCAGCTCAGTTTCGGTATTGTCTTGGGAGAACTGGTCCCTAATAAGATGCGTGGTCCTATTGTTACCTTGGTATTCATGAGCAGTACTCCTTTCGCAAGTAAGTCATATTGGCTCGTCCGCTTATGAACACATGCTAATGGATGGAAAGTTTTCGGCCCAGCGATTGCTCGAGCATTCTTTATCCACACTGAGCAAAAATGGAGATGGAGCTACTATATGGGCGTTATCATGTCCGTGATAGCACTTGTTCTGTACCAATTTTTCTACCATCCACCTACTTATGCTCAGCTTCATGTTCAGGGAAAGACAAAGTGGCAACAGTTCAAGGAGCTTGACTTCGGAGGACTTGCTATCTTCGTCGCAGGAATGGTTCTTTCAATTGTCGGTCTCTCATGGGGAGGCGGTGCTTATCCGTGGGTTAGCGCACCCGTTCTAAGCACTCTGATCATTGGAATCTTGCTTCTCGTTGCACTTCCATTCTATGGTATGTCTACCCAAACCATACACACACAACTTTGACTAACCTTCCAACAGAGGCGTTCGTAGTGAAGGAAGGTGCTCTGGTCCCGCCACGTTTGTTCAAAAATATCGGATATGTAGCAATTGTTATTTGCGCCGTCATCGGCGCCATGGTCTACTACTCTATGACTATTCTCTGGCCAACAATCATTGGAACCGTTTATACTGCGGATGTCGTAGCTATCGGCTGGCAGTCCTCAGTGGTCGGAGGTGGTATTTGCCTTGGCCAACTATTTGGTGGCTTCGGAATCTCCTACGTCCCAAAGGTTAAATGGCAAACCGTTATTGCATCCGTCTGCTCCATGGCATTCGTCAGTTCCCTTGCCTCCATAAACGCCGATAGCCATACAGCTTTCATCGCCTTCGGTGTCCTCGGCTGTTTCTTCATCGGATATGTTGATAATATCACATTCCCGGGTGTCACCCTTGTTATTGAGCCCCAAGATATTGGGCTTGCAACTGGTGTCTTGGGCAGCTTGCGTGGCTTCGGCGGTGCCGTCGCTCAAGCTCTCTATGTTTCTATACTCAACACCAAAGTCACGGAGTACCTTCCCGCCTACGTTGCACCAGCAGCAGTTTCCGCCGGCCTCCCGACCTCCTCGCTCCCCTCTTTGTTTGCAGGCCTTTCTACTGGTAACTTCACCGCGGTTCCTGATATTACACCTGCCATCATTGCCGCTGCAGCTACACAACAAAGACGCGCCTACATCGACTCCTTCCACATGGTGTTTTATGCCACTATCCCATTCAGTTTCATTCTGATTGTGGCAGCATGCTTTGTGCCAAATATGGAGAATGTGTTGACAAGTAATGTTGCGAAGCGACTGCAGCATATGGGTGGTGACGCGAAGGATGGGAAGATGGAGATCACCGAGAAACAGGTCGATCCTGTCATGCATGTATGAATAACTATGAATTGTATGTATGGAGCAATGGGCGGCGTTTGGATCAAATATGGTGAATAAATGTCTATGAAATTTAATTTGTATTCCGAAAGCTATAACGATGCTTGACTGAACATGTTTTCTTGTGACAGCTGTGATTCTATAAGCTTCAGGTCTCGTCTTGTCTACGCTACCCCTGGATTAAGCGAGAGTAACATCTCCGCCCAGAATTTGGGTGCCAGTGCCTACTCTAGCTAACAGGCACTGATATATTAAAACCGTCTATTTAAAATCTTCACAGTAGCTAGCTTGAATTACCAAATCCTAACGTAATAAGCCTATAATTTACAAAAAGGTGGGCTTTGTTTGAGGATACGGCTATATGGAAAACGAAACAGGGACCACCCCAACCATTGGAATAAAGGTCTTCGTAGGTTCTCACAATAACAGGCGAAGGCTGTTGAAGTTGCAAGAGAGAGAAGACCAATATGAATGAGGGTACGGCAAGACTTTCTTCAGTGCTTTTTATATGATGAAATGTAAGAGATGGAGCCGATATAGAGGATATCTAAAAGATGTGGAGTTGCGGCTGGGAAATACAGTATGCCAAGATAATTTTATGACAAGGGAGCTCCGAAACTGACGCCTTCAGTCAACTTCTTTCCACACCACTGCGATAAAGCTGTGAATAGAGACTTTGGGTACTTAGGCGTCTTGGAAGAATATTCTATATGTATAGGTACATGCCTCTAGTAAGGCATATCTCGAAAAGACCTATTCTCGGCTACACACGATTCAGAATGTCCTCAACCACCTCGAAAGACCCTCAGCTGGCAGGCTCTACAGAGACGAAGAGCCCACAGGCACCACTCGCCATCGAAGGGCCATCTGCCGACTCTGACCGGACAACAAAGATAACAGTGGATGGAGAAGCGGTGAAACTGGATGCTATGGGACCAATGGTTATCAATGCCGATGGAACGATCTCGAGAATAAACAATTGGCATGAGATGACGGAACATGAACAAGCTACGACGACGAGACTCTTGATTAAGAGGAATGAAGCACGGCGTAAGGCCTTACTCGAGAAGGGCGTTGTGGCTGGCCAGACAATTTCTGGTTGAGATTTCCACGACTGAGAATTTTGACTCAGGACGTGCTTCAAGACTTAGGGACATCGCATTTCGCAATAGGTCTATGGCAGTGGTGCTTGACAGGCAATCTATTACCGCCTGATACAAGCCATAAACTGCCCGAATACTACTCCACTAGCCCTATATTCCAGTAGTACTGCCACCATAATTCACATACTCGAAGACTGAGAAGGCTGAAGATATGGGGCACCATATCTATGACTGATCGAAGCTGGGGGAAAAATACACGAAACGTTCAATACCGACCGCTGTGTCATGGGCTTAGTTTTCGAGAAAAGGTTTGTACACAAAGCTGCGCAAAGTCGAATATTGGTGGAAGTCGACCGTTAAGAAACATAATATGAATAGAGTAATAAAAACTAATCCGCGGGTAAAACCCTCTTTTACTTCAGCTAGCGTTATGATATTATCATCAAACTGTGAACTGTTAAATACAGCATTGCTTTTCAGCACATAATATAAATTCAACTGAGTAGACTGTAGTGCTTTGTACCACGTGAATACTTACATGTCACTATGCAGGCGTTCTAAATAATTTTATTAATCGGATGCCCTGCAAGAAGCCGCTATACGAAGAAGATTTCTATGAAATCTAGTTCAATAGAGAAAAGCGCTAGTGCTAGCTCTGTATATCTCGGTTATATGCCAACCTCCTTTTTTATGGATGTCTTGCCTCGGAGGTGGATCTTATCGATAAGGTTATGCAGGGATGAGTACACATGATGTTCCTGTAGACGGAAGGTGAGCTTTTTGATTAGATTTGTGTCAAGTCATCTACATCGCGCTGCGTCTATGTTTACAAGATCTACTTGGGTTCTTCAATTAAGCCGCAGGGAAATATACAAAGCTTCTGTCCGAACAATTACCACCAAACGCGCACTCAAAATGACCCAAAAGGATATGTCTTCCGCCTCCGCTAAGGCACACGACTTCATTGATTTTGTGAACGACTCCCCAACCCGTAAATAACCATATGCATGAGATTCAAACGCAGCTGCTAACTGTTATACAGCTTACCATGCCGTCCATTCTGCCGTCCAACGTCTAGTCAAAGCTGGCTTTGAGGAGATCAAAGAGCGTGACAGCTGGGCTTCAACACTTAAACCAGGTGGCAAGTACTACCTTACACGAAATGCCTCCTCAATCGTTGCCTTCGGTATTGGTAAGAAGTGGAAGACAGGGAATCCCGTGGCTATGATTGGGGCGCATACAGACAGTTGTTGTCTTCGTATCAAGCCCGTTAGCAAGAAGTCTGGAGCGGGGTTTATGCAGGTGGGTGTAGAGACATATGGAGGAGGCATTTGGCATACCTGGTTCGATAGAGATCTCAGTCTTGCTGGCAGGGTTATGGTGAAAGATGGGAAAGGAAACTACGTACAGAAGCTTATCAAGGTTGAGCGACCAATATTGCGCATTCCAACACTAGCCATCCATTTGGATCGTACAACCAACTTTGATCCCAACAAAGAAACAGAACTCTTTCCGATTGCAGGACTTGTTGCTGCAGAACTAAACAGAACTGGCTCAAATGAAGGAGGCGAAGGTGACGACAAGAAGGTCTCTCAACCAGAGAACACGTCGGCAGAGAAACCATTCCAGCCACTTAAGGTCCTGTCGGATCGACACCACCCATACATTGTAGAACTACTTGCAGAGCATGCTGAAGTCGAAGTGGAAGATGTCGTTGATTTTGAAGTTGTTCTCTATGACGTACAAAAGGGGTGCATTGGAGGTATCAACAATGAGTTCATTTACTCGGCAAGATTGGACAATCTCGGAATGACATATTGCGCTGTGGAAGGTCTTATCGAGTCAGTGTCCTCCCCAAATGCGCTTGATGAGGAGACCTCTATTCGGCTTATAACTTGCTTCGATCATGAGGAGATTGGAAGTACGAGTGCCCACGGAGCTGCTTCAAATTTCTTACCAGCCGTGTTGCGACGATTGTCAGTCCTTCCTACCAGTTCAGAGTCAACTTCCCGCCGTGACTCTGTCTCCGAAAAATCATACGAAAAGGTTCCTCGAGATGCTGATACTGACATTGCTACCGCTTACGAACAAACACTTGCCTCTTCATTCCTTATTTCTGCAGACATGGCCCACTCTGTGAACCCAAATTACACTGGCAAATACGAATCCGATCATAGACCTGAAATGAACAAGGGCACTGTGATCAAGATTAATGCAAACCAGCGCTATGCTACCAACTCGCCTGGCATAGTCCTCATCCAGGAAGTTGCTCGCCGAGCAAAACCTAGTCGCGATTCTACAACATCATCTGGCGTCCCACTTCAACTTTTCGTTGTTAGAAACGACTCTTCTTGTGGAAGTACGATTGGACCTATGCTATCTGCAGCTCTTGGTACTCGCACATTGGACTGTAAGCATATACACCTAAGATAACATGCGAAGTGTTATTATTCTTCCACCTCGTGGCTAACTATTTCCAATCTTAGTGGGTAATGCACAACTTTCTATGCACAGTATTCGAGAAACTGGTGGTGCTTATGATGTTGAACATGCGGTATGTAATTATCTTTTCTATTATCACTGACTCCTACGTTCGGGCCGTTGACTTGTTTGACGCCTAACATTGAGAACAATCACTAACGAGAATATCTACGTTTAGATCAGGTTGTTTGAATCATTCTTTGAGCATTTCTCAGAATTGGAAACGAAGATATTGGTCGATTAAGGGAATCCTTGTCTCTGACTGCACTATCAGTATATGTAAAGCTATTGATTTCCGCGCATCAAGTAATTGCAGTAGCTTGATACTATCCATGTTGAGTTACGTCCATCCAATGTGGACTCAGATACTCTCCGATGCTCGCTTCTTGTTACCGTTGCACCAATATTTTTATATCCCGTATCCTGAAAACAAGCCTAAATTTAGGCCGAGCCTGGTAGTCTGCTCTCGTAACTTTGGCCTTTGATTGAAATGAGCAGACCTTACTTCCCATGAGTTTCTCCGCTTTGGAATCTCAATATGGTCGTAGACTTTGACTGGTTGCTTTGCGAAATCTGTAAACGTATGATTATGCTCTGAAGTCCTAGTGAGTTGCGTTCTGATGATTTCTTTCTCGACATTGGTTAGTGACACCTGTGGTACCCTGTGTCTTGTTTCATATAAAATAACCATGCGGTGAGGCTCGTGCAGTGTATTATTATTGCTATATCATATCCATACTGTACATTTGGACTCCTTTCAGGTTCTCCAGCCTCAAATCCCAAAACATCCTTCCACAACCAGCCCAATGCTCCAAGCAATTAAAACGCCCTAACGGTCATGCAGTCATGAAAAAAATCATTGTGCTCATCGATTTGACTCGATAGCCTTAAATTAACTCAACGCTCAAAGGCAACTTCCTCGAGCTCGGACCGACGAAAACTGTCTTGACAAACTTCGTCTCCACCCAACGCTGCTGGACTGTGTCCCAATTAACCAGATCTCTTCGAGTGATATCAGCTGTGAATACAGCAGTTTGACCAACATCAATGCTTAGCCGTTCGAAACCCCTCAATACCAAGTTGGGAGTATTTGGTCCACCGAGGGATATATAGAGCTGCGGCACCTCTTCACCGTTGCGCTCTCCTGTGTTTTGAATATTTGCAGTCACAGTCCAAACGACGTCCCAGAGTCCAGGCTCACCTCCTGAATGCCCTTTTAGATCAGGTACCGTTTGCGGGGATGAGTCTGTGGCACGAGGAGGAAGAAACTCGCTAGCTTTTCTACCGTAATTCGGGTCTGCTGAGGCTATCTTGGCGTCTGTATTTGAAATGTATGGATAGATATACTGCCCAATTCTCGAAAAGTCTACTGGAAAACGATAATCTGCTGAATTTGGTGATATATTGCCAAATATCGGCGCGCTTTCTGTCTTCGTATTTGCTGTGCTCATGGGGATTTGTGAGCTCCCTCTCCGGACAACAGTGAGGTTCGAGTACTCAAAAGTAGTGTAGGAAAGTCCAAACCCAAATTCATAGATAGGAGTAATGTTCTTCGCATCAAACCCTCGATAGTCGATGAACACGCCATCAAGAAAGTCATCTTGTGGGGCATCGTAGCCATTATTTGGTTTCGTTAACAGATCTATTCCGTAGCTTTCGCGAGTCGCACCCCAAGTAAAAGGTGTCCGGGCCGCCGGGTTGACCTCCCCATACAAGACATCTGTGATGGAATTACCACTTTCCTGTCCAGGCAAGCCAGCCCAAAGAATTGCCGTAACATTCGGGTGGTCGTACCATTCTGTGACGAGGGTTGGGCCAGTGGAGTGAATAACAACAATTGTATTTGAGCAACGATCTGCTACAGTCTTAATAAGGTCGTCCCCAGATTTCCAAAGAGTGAGGTTCTTTCGATCTCCTTTATTGTCATCGACGCTGATATAGCCTTCCCCAGAGTTGGCGTTGACAAATACTATGGCAGAAGTATTGACTCGAGAGACAAGAGAATTGACTTTATCTGTTGAAAAATTGTCTAGGACGCTTTCGTAGGTGCTACCATCTTGAAGGGCTCGAAGGTGTAGCGCAGTATCTGGGGTGAAAAGATATGGAAAGTTGGCGGTTCCTTAACTGTAATTTAGCAAGTCTCTCTTAGATATTCCAATTCAAGAAATGTGTTGAAGATAAATATCTAGTGCATGCCACAATAAGATAATTGGGAAGAGAGATAAACACACCGGAACCCCAACCTGTGCCCAGCGTTCCATCATCACACCCACGATCTGGGCATCCGTTAGCGCCTTTCGGTGCAGGTCCCGCATCTTCGCCAATGACCGCCAGGCGTGCTGGCTTAACCAAAGGGAGTGCATTGTTGACATTCTTTAGTAGAACTGTTGATCTAGCTCCGATTGATCGTATGAAAGAAGAATGGTCGCTACGAGTATTTACGTGCCAATTGACTTGCTGAATGTTGGTTCCAACAGAAGCATGAAGCGGTCCATTGGTGTCAAGTGTCCAAGAATTAAAGTTAATGGGAGGCTCATCGAGAGTCAAGCCCACCTTGAAATACGCCGACATTATTCGCATAGCCATGTCATCAATTCGCCATTGTGGTAACGTGCCATTCATGGCGGCAAGTGTAAGATTTGCACCCCAAAAACTCTCTCCACTGTTGAAAAAAGTGTCCCCAGGCTAGAAGGGTTAGTTTGGTTTGGGATGGGAAAATTTCGACTTACCATAGACATATCCAGACCTGCAAGTGCGGATGCCACTCCTGTATGCTGAGCTGACCAGTCACTCATAACGAAGCCTTGAAAGTTGAGCTCGGTTTTAAGCAAATGATTGAGAATATCCGAGTTTTGGCAAGCGTAAGAGTTGTTGACTTGATTGTAGGAACACATGACTGAACCGACACCAGCACGTATTGCATCTACGAATGGCCAAAGATATAGTTCACTGCAGTGATAATTAGCCTAGGCTAACTGAGCCATCTAAGGCCACTTACTGCATAGTAACATCATCGATGTTCGAAGAAAGAGACTCTTTGATTGGCTCATCATATCCATTTGCCTCTGCGGATTGTCGATAGTTTTCCTCTTATCGCTGTGTCAGTATGATACTTCGAGGTGGTTTTTGTATACACTCACGCTCGTTACCGATGAAGTGCTTCGCACAAGCAATTACCCCAGCATCTTGAATGCCCTTCACAGTTTCCGCCATGGCGATACCGGTCAAATCTAATATCCATGAGTCTCTTTTCCGTTGCGAAATGGAGTGTACTACATACATGGATCAGGACTGAAACCCTCCCAATTGCGTCCACCTTCAGGAAAGCGGCCAAGAGGCCCTGCAACAGGGCCAAGTAAAACAGTAATGCCTTTCTGTTTGTTCTCTTCTCCCATCGCACGACCTCTGGCATAGAAGAGGCCCCTATCAAAAGTTGCTGCTACTGACTGGCCAGATGGAAAAACGCTATTACCATCCGTGAACCTAATCCCGACTGGACCATCTTGCATACACATTGAACGTAGGCCTAGTCTTGGTATAGATCTACAGAATTTCATATCAGAAATGTATTGACTTGAGCATCAATCAATAATAAAAGTCCTACTTACCCAGTTTGGCCAACACACTTTCCTCTCATGTTAGTCGACTTCGTCAAGAGGAACGGAAGACGTCATCAAGTTCTCACCTGCTCACTCATCCATCTGTTAATATCATATCAGCAAGTCTCCCGACTCATCAAAGTCACCCCTAAGCCCTTCAGTAGCAAAACGTACCCTACACCAGTTGTCAAATTGACCTTCTCCAATAACGTAAGTTGCGACACAAAGTCTTTCGCCTTCCCATAAGCATCTTCCCACCCCACAGTGTCCTGCTTCATCCATGGCGACGGGTAGAACGGCGGAGAAGTATGCAATGTTCCATTATATGATGGAATTATAAGTGGTGTTGTTGTACCTGCGAAGCCTGTAGCGATGCCGAGGATCATGTCCACAACGGACTGCATAGTGATAATTTATAACTACCACTGATTTTGCGAAAACATTGAAGCGCAAACCAATCTTTATACTTTGAAATGCTAGTGTCTCTGACGTCTGAAAGTCGAAGGTGCATTTAGCCCTTGCCAAGAGATGGTTTGGCGGAGGCTTATTTTGCGGTTGTGTACTAGTAAATAGAGCGAGGGTCACGAAAGCTAGGGATTGCCCGGTCAACCGCCAAATGCAACCACTACAGTACCAACCAAATGTCTGCAACAGCCACGACTGATTTTCAATTACAAAATCCACAGATCATATATTAAAAAGAGAAGCTGAAATAGATTAAAGCTAGTTTGTTCGTATTTGCGGCGACCATAAAGATCTCATACGGTGAGCTAGTTGCCTCGTACTAAACAACATTGGTATTACAGAGATGTAAATATAGCGTTCCAAGCTCGTGATGTTAAGACAAGCAGAATAACAAGAGATTCTTATGTAGAATAGTTGAGTGTTTTATTGCTTGGTATCGTTCTGGACCATGGGCAAATTTTCTCACTTCCCCTAAGGAAACCTACAACACATGGAGCATCACAGAATAGTGGTAAATAACACTTATACACACTACAACACACAGGGAACAATGGATTTTCTTCTTCACAACCTCGAAACGAGATCACAATGAAAAAAGATAACGTGGCCACTCAGACGTCCATCATCACACACCCGCATCACGCGACCGAAGCCAACATAAAACAGGACAAGATCATCGCCACCCTCTCTACAGTGACTCCAGGAGACACCGCCGTCCTTGCGGACAGTTCGAGGGCAAAAGGCCTCACTCTTGTGCAACGAGGATCGGCTCATCAACGTGGTTGGAGTTTCTAGCTTTTTTTGGAAGCTCAGAAGAGGACGTTTACTAAAGAAATGATTCTTAGACTGCGAGGAGGTCATGTATTAGTGATTGATGCTGTGAAATGCTAGGGGTATATTTGGCTTACAGTATCGTCGATGAAAAGAAAAGGAAAAAATGGAGGGATTGACGAGTGCTTTATAGGAAAGAGAATTTCTTAGCGCCCCGCTAAACAATAGTCACGTGGGTATCAAATAGGGGACGGACCACCCGCTTAGTCGTCTTCTGAACGGTCGGTTCTCATACGCTCAAGGGTCCGGGACATTCCCGTCTAAGCACTACTCAGACATTTGATTTCAAGACAAATTTGTCACATAGGAGCTACGAGAATTTTAGGTCATTTCAAGATGGATGCGGGAAGAATCGTTACTTTTGACAATTAATGTTGAGGGCATTTATATTTATATTATCTTTAACTACCAACTTCCTCTTCAATGCCAGTCTCTAGGAGGGCTAATCCTCTACCTATAGCGCCGTTTGGGCATGCATAGCAATGCTTGTCCTACTAATTAAGTATAACTAGCAGTCCTAATAGATCCCTGGAAAAATTCTGTACCTCACAATTTCTCGATATCTCTTCCAGTCATCTCCATACTTGCGTATGCACTTTTCTTCATCTCGCATCTCACGATGAATGAGCAGAATACCAAAGTAGACGATGTAGAAGTATGTAAAGACCATTCCCCATCCCTTGGCAGCTCCTTGGACAACTTCGGTGTGAACGGAAGGTCCACCGTAGACAAATGAGCCATCAGCAAGAGACTTTCCCGTTGCTGGAGCAACAGAACTGTGGTTGATCAGATATCCCGCAATGCCAGTTGGAAGACAGTAAGTCCAGGCCATAATCCAATCACCAAGATAGTTGATGTGCCTCGCAGTGCCCCACCATCCAGATATCAACAATTTTGAGCCCGATTTCGTCTCAATATATTTGAGGTGAGCAACACGAGGGTCCTTAGGATTGACCCTGAAGCGGTTCTTCTCATTGTTGGCAGAGCGGAAGATATAATATCCAACAGACAGAATACCGATCACTGCAGCCGAGCCGTATGGGCCAAGGCTGAAAGGATATACAGCAAGGTAACGTGTCTGCCAGGAGTACACAAATGGCTCCCAAACAGCATCAGCAAAGGCAAGCATGAAGCCAAACCCATCAGTTGTGATATCCATAGTGGTTAAAATAGAGGACTCCATCCAATAAGAATCCAGCACATACATGGCCTGGAAAGCGCTTAGGAGTAGAATACTATCTGTGATATATCCGTATGTTTTGTATTGGTGTGCACAAAACGCAAAATCGTAAAGAATCCATCCCATTAGACCGGTCCGTAGCTCCAGAAACTCTTTAATATCAATCTCCCCAATCCAAGGAATAGTAATGCGTGGGTTTAGTTCACGGCCAATAAACCAGTCATATAACATATTTCCGGAATGACCTCCAGCTGCAAGCTCGCGGAACTCAGGATTCCCAGGCTTGACTGAAAAGCTTCGAACATAAACATATGTTGCTAGCATATATGCGAGTATGAGGTTTGTTGTCATGATCTGAAGGTATTTATCGTACATGAATGTCCAGACAGGAAAGTCAGCGCCTTGCATGGCAGTACCTGCGGCACAGATGGCGAATGTAACGATCGTGGACCAGAATGCTACATTCAATTAGCATTATAGAAAAGACAGAAAGCCAGCGACCTACTGTTGAACTTGTACTTCAGTCTTCCTCCACAAGCAAGCTCAGTACCCTCTACATGCTGTCCAGGCAGGACTCGATATAGGACCAGAGTCAAGGCATAATAGCCCAGCACTTTGAAAGTAACATCCCAGCTGTGGAAACCCCATATGCCATTCGTCGGCCATCCCACATCTTGTTTTAATTTCTCGATCGTCAAGGTAGACGGTGAGAGGGCAGAAGGGACCGGGCAACCAGAAATGTCGTTGCAGAGGAAGGTTGCAGCGTAGCAAAGAACTGGCAATCCGAAGGTGATACCTGCAGCTCCAAGACTACAGCAAGTTAGCAAAAAGAAAAAGCTATCAGTAAACAAGCGAACTTACGGTCCTCCAAACTCGTAACCATGAGGCTTTGCTGCCGAGGAGATCCTCGTAGTCTTCGAAACCATGATGATTGCGGTAGACAATAATGCTGACAACCTTTTGTCCGTTGCAGAACGGTTGTCTTTTGAGAGTGATGTTAAATCAAATTGTTCCACAGGGCAGGCCAGTATTGACATCACCACCTCACGCCAGCCGGGTGATGGCTTTCCGTCGTATTCGTTTAGATCATTGAGAGACTCTTGGCGGGCAATCTACATGGGAGAATTTATTTATACAGATTTCCGACGCTAAAACCTAGGGCACCAGCTATGTCTAAATCTAATTAATGCATTGGGAGAGTTGGAGGACAATTGACGCAAGATGCTTTTTTCCCCCTTTCCTATTGCTTTGTTGGTTTTTATTGGAATGGATTCAGCCTCACTATTGCAGGTACTTCTTGGCAAAATCCGAATGTGATCGATCTGCTTTGGGCCTGGGCGTCTGGCCTGAGCTTTCTGTCCAGATTTCAATAGTTTCAGGACACAACACAGACTTTTACAACAATTATCTGACGAGTGTATACCTCCTTATTATTTGCGCCTGTAGGCGCCTATAGCCAAACCTTCCATAGACTACCAATATGTACTTATCTTCACTTCCAAACGCTCTTCTCCTAGCCATCACCCTCGGCACCCAGGTGCAGGCCGCCGCCGAAGACAAAGTAAAACCCGTAGATCCGTGTACAGTTGGCTCAACTACTGGCTCCTTTTACGATCTGCGATCGCTATCGATCTTGCCTCTTCCTGAGGATAAGAAACCGGGCAAAAATGATAAAACCGACAGTTGGAAAGCTAAAGGATGGGACTATAAGTCGAACTTTACACTGAACATCTGTGCGCCGGTAATAGAGAAGCTCGACGATGTCGTTGGAATAGACAAGGAGCACAGAGCAAATATCAGCGCCTACTACGAGCATAACTCAGAGATATATTCATTGGGGTGAGAACAATAGTCGCAGAGATACAAGGGGTGGGGCTAATCGAGGCAACTAGGCAAATGTCTTCTGAGCTGAAACTTCGTGGAAGGAGAATAGTACTGCAATATACCAACGGATCACCCTGCGGAAAGGAAGACAAGAAACGACGGGCAATAGAAAATGGCAAGACCTGGGACGATGACTTCGAGGACATCGCACCAAAGGCATATATTGCGGGAAGCCGCAGAAAGTCCGCTATCATATCCTTTCACTGTGATAGGGATCCCATGGCCACCACAGCATCCGCAACGTTTGTCGCTGTTGACCCGGACGAGTGCTCATACTCCTTCGAAGTGCTATCACCAGCAGCTTGTTCGGCCGCAAAGCCTACACAACAAGGAGTTGGACCAGCAGCAGTATTTGCAATCATCGGGATAATTGCGATTCTGGTATACTTCCTCGGAGGTGTCTTCTATCAGAGAAATGTAGCACATGCGCGAGGTTGGAGACAACTACCTAACTACACAATGTGGGCAGGAATAGGAAGCTTCATAAAGGCAAGTGGACAGCAGTGTATTCGAAGATTAAGGGGCAAGGCATTTTCAATGTTATATCGTTGAGGGATAGCCTCCTTTACGTATGATGGAAGCCAGGTGACATTCATCATCAGCTTTAGAACATCGATGTCTCAGTTAGATCGTGTTGGTACATCGACCATTTTGTATACTTCACATTCTTTTGTTCATTTTGTGGGCATTATTGGATATCAGCGTGTGCTCTTCTTGAACTTTCATATCTTGTTGTTAATTTTCCAATAGGATTATAGCTAACTCGAACCTTATAGGACTTTTTTATCATCGCAACTTCATCATGTGCTGGACTAATACCAGGTCGAAGAGGGTACAGCCAGCTTCCAATATCTGGACCTGGTAGCTCCCGAGGTAGGAGCCACGCAGAAGATGAGAATCGGTTGATTGATAACCTTGATGAGGAATGGGATGATTAGAGTTCTCCGTTGACTTGGGAATGCGATTTGCATAGGCGTTCTAGGATAGATTGGGACGGTGTAGAAACAAGACAAAGGATTGCGATTTATTATCAATGTTGTAAATACGCCTCTGAAAGCATTACATGGAATATAGATTTTGACTGAATTTATTTCTCTTAACCATCAAAACACGAGTCTCCTGTAGCATCAATAGGATTACAGGCTAGGCAAATCGTCCATAATCAGTGACGAGTGTTTGGGGCATATCTAATATCCCCAAAATGATGGCTTATTGCCTCTTTATCTTGCGCCGTTTTCTTGGTTACCGACAAGCGCTAGATTATGATTATTACAGAGACCAAGCAAAGGCAAGGTACCTTTGGCAACTCATTCATTTCACGTAGCACTAATCATAGTGTACATTTCTATGGCGCAAGCTGGGTCAGGCTGATCGAAGCTATAGAAAGACAAATTAGCTTCTTGCTTACAGTACTAGAAGATGTCTTGACTTATTCTGAGCACTAAATTGACTTGCTGGTGAGTTGATCGGTGACAGCCAACCCCTATCAAGTCCGTAGTAGGGTGTGACCATCCTTCTTCTTGGGAATAAGAACTATGTTACCAGTGCAGGTAGGGTAATACAGACAAGCCATATCATTCAAACTACTTTGCTAAAGAGGAGAACTTAAAGCAGTGATAAGGGATACCTGAAACACGGAACAAGCAAGGCTTCTAAATTGTTTGTGTTGCACAAGTGTGAAGTCGGACACAATCTCTCTTTTGTTCAACTCGTGTTTCAGTCACACAGGACGGCAAACATCATCTCACAGGAGTTTTGAGCATATTCAATGTTGCATCATATATAGCTTGTAATAGCCGAGAGCAGAAGGATATTCTGGATGCTACTGGCAGCAGCTTGTCTTTACTACACTTGAACATCAGGTCTACAGGACGAGCCTTACATTGTAGTTCTGAAGAATTAAAGTCAACACACGAGAATTGCATGGCACCATTAGCAGGAAGCTATCGTTTCCGGTTGCATGGTTCATCAAGTTGATTTTATACTCGCAAGCAAGTAAGAGGATAGCGGATTCACTCCAGTAAATCCAATCTTAGTCTCAACCTCATACTCATGCAACGTCGTCTCTTACTGCTCGACATCCAGACAATTCGAATGCTTCTGCTGCTGATATAGTACTCGCTTGTACAAAACAGCGCAATACCAGAACAATGCTGTTCTCGATTCTACAAAGCCTCGTCGTCGCCAAACTCATATATTCGCTGCCATGGAACGGTCCTCAACGAACGGACTTAGCACAAGAGACTCGAACCGCGAACTGGAGTCCAGTACCTACAATTGATATAAAGGCTAAAATCTCCTTTCGAGAACTCCTACATCGAGACATTTATCCCGTCAGTGTTTGCGGCTGGTAAATCCTCTTAAACCTCGCATTATACAAATCCAAGAGCCTAATCATTAAGTTTAGGATAGCAGGAAATCCCCAACTCCAAGCCCTCTGTTCTACCCGCTCCTCGTGCGCCTGGAACTCTGAGTACTGGATCGTAGGTTGTTGTGCGACAGCAAGTGACGAGTGCAAGTTCTACACTTCATGCTTAGACTTTAACTCCCCTGAACCAATAGGCAATCGAGATGATGTATTCACATGCAAAGGAACTTCAGTTTGCTATTCAAATAAATACCCGAACGGGTACAGTCAGTGGGGTTGTGGAAGCTCCGAATGGGCCACGAGTGTATGGACTGCCTTCCCAGGGATGGGAGCGAAGAGCTTGCAGTTGCTTACGATGGGGACGGCGGGGAAGACGACGAAGATAATGAGCGAGTTGACTTCGGGTCAAACCCTGTTAACAAAATCAAGTACGGTACAGGATGCTGTTATGGTTGCGGGCATATCTGGCGCTTCTCCACCGAATCATACACACAGTCTGACGACTTCTGCTGAGTCTGATTCCCTTAGCACCACGAGCAAGGATAAACTGTCAATCAAGAACATCGTTCCGGCCGGTCCCATAGCAGGAGGTATTGTAGCTGGTATCGCTCTCCTCTCTGGTCTACTCGGTCTAGGTCTATTGAGCCATCGTAAAGGGTGGTTGAAGCAAAGGCAATCCGACGACGCAGCAAGCACCAAGCCACCCGAAGCTACAACTTCTCCACAGCCATTGGAAGGAACGGTCAACCTCGACTCAACCCCAATTTTCGAGCTGGATGGGACTCGGAATAGTCAGGCAATATCACCTAGAGCAAAACGTGATGATCCGGACTCGGTAGGAAGGATGCAGGGTGATAGCGTAGGAGAGGAGAAGGGAAGCACCCAATTTTCTGAAATTAGCAGGTTTTCTGAGTTACCAACGTCTCCAGGATAAACCTCTTTGTGGAAAACTCTAGCGGCTTAGAAAATCAGACGGAACACCAGTGTCGATTGAAATGGAGCACGAGCGCTTTTTGTTGTTGTTTGTATATTTTTATGGGACCTTCTGGGAGGACTAGAGTGAAGAAAGCAAGCCTCCTGCTAACCCACAGATGATGTAGTAATTAGATACATTTGCGATTTGTATGTCCATTGAAGTCGAATGGAATTGTGATCTCAAACTGCCTAACATTGATGCCAAACAAGTTTAGGAGGAGGATAAGCTCGCTTCTTAGATTACTTCCCGCCCCCCTGTTCTTTCGTATACCGAAAGCGAAGTATACCAGCTGCATCGCTTTAGCAAAGAAAGGACAGGCGTTTGGCCATTTGAATAGCTGGTAAGAATAGCTTGATGGAACAAGCTGCTGGGATTATTGGAATATGGCTTGCCTTTAATGACGGAGGTAGCTACCATGAAAGAAGATGTGGAACTCTTAGCATTTTGAAATAAATAAGATAAAAAGTAGGGCCAGCTGGTATAAGTCCAGGACATACGAGGCAGCACCGGTCAGAAGAAGGGAAGATACACACATAATTTTAATATAAACCTACACCTAGGCATGCTGTGAAAGCTGAATTACACTTATCAAGAAAACTTCTGGGTTCAAAAATGGTAATTAGATATTGTGATATATACAGGAAATGACTCTTCTACATCATAATGAGGTCGTGACTATGTACATGAAAATTAGGTTGATCAAAAAGGGGTGTTCTCTTGAACCAAGAGTTATATCTTCCTACCCATCCTTCCTTTTTGTTGCTAATAAAATACCGAGCTTCACATGGAGCCGGTTATAAATTCTTCGGTTTCTCCAACTTCGCTTCCAACGCCTGTGAAGTAAATCTTCCCACCCTGGGTATAGACGCCACAAAAAAAGTCTGTCATGTATGTTAAGTTCCTTTTGAACAATATCCACCGTCCTTTATATCCATCTCTCATTCATGTAAGTGATATCATTCTCATAACAACCAGCTTCCCACCAGCATGGTCAGCGCGAAGATTCCGATATTTGAGGATCCAAACCCAGGCACAAGTCCAGGAGCACTGGATTTCGTCTCGGCTGCGAGACTAGAATTCACAAATCCTGGTCCGCATTGCACGTTTATTTGCTGAGCGGCGGTCAGATAAGTGTTGGCGATGGCACTCTTTCGGTCGCTAGAGGCAGCGGAGAATATGGCCATAGAGCTCTTCAGACAGGCATTGCATGTCGGCTGGCTGCCACCTGGTAAGCTGATGTTGAGTGGGAGATAATAGATGTAGGAGTCGGTTGGGGAAGTAGCGTTCGTGATCGCGTCTGCGAAACAATAAGAGGAAGTTTGAGGGTTTCGAAGGCATGAGGCAGAGTAGAGTGGTTTGTACGCCTTGAGCCCGAGTTCAGCTTGTTGTATTAAAGGGTTTTGGGTTGCAAGGTCGGAGGCACAGTTTGCAGGTGCACTGATATTTGCGGCAAGGGATGCTAATAGGGGATTGCAGATGTTTGTATCTGCCGAGCAAGTTGCATCGAGAGTTTGGGTAACCTCAAAGGCAGATTTGGTGACATCGAAAAATGAGTTGGAACTCTGATAAGGGATTGTTAGAGAGGTCATTGCGAAGCCGGTTTTTCGATTGGGGGAAATGGAGACGAAGCTTGCAAGGGCATATTAACTTACTTGGAGGAGTAAAGAGAACGGCAAACACGCCTGGAATGTCGAGTTCCTCAAGAAGCCATATACGAAGTTTGAGCAACTCTCGGTAATGTTCCCATTGAAGCCCTGGTCGTAAGGTGAGGGCAGCTTTGAAGCCCCAGTCGCGACGGGAATACCACCCCCCGAGGCAGTTTTTGAGGCCGAAGCCTTGCTAGCAGAGCTTGATTTAACCTTTGCATCACTCGAAGTAGTAGGTTTGGGATCATCTTCGTTTGAAAAAACCTGCCTCCTCAGCTCGTTGTGGGCGTTGGTGTTGTCGTTCCAGGGCTTCGGTTCAGGGTGATGATCAACCAGAAGAGTTCCTGTTCGAGCTAAACGATGCAGGCTCGACTTTAGTAGTTCCGAGGTCGAAGCCACATCCACATCAACCTTAACCGTATCCACCATTTGGGTATCGATCTCGTTATATGGAGTTGCGGAAGCAGAAGTCAATGGGAGACAACATGCCAGGAACGCGACGAGCAGGAGATGAGCGATTTGGAAACGTTGACGTAGCCAAGGTGATCGTTCGCTTCTCCCAGATTGTGAGCTGGGGTCGCAACCAGCACCATATTTCTGAGACAGCCGATGTGTGGAAGCAGTGGAGGCGGCGGGAAGTCGAGAAACAAGTTCACTGTTGTTTGCGCATCCGGGATCCATGATGAGGAGAATACGAGTATTGGTTTGGTCGTTTGTTTGAGTTCTAGATTCCCAGTCGTGGCTCCAGCATCCCTCACTCAGCTTGGCTCTCGAGAACCAGATGTCAATCAAAGAAGCTCAATGCTCCTGTTCGTTTCAGGAAATAAGTTTGTGCTCTAGAACGGTGCAGAAAGAAGTGGCCCAATCTTCAGATATCGAGTCGTTGATCTAATCGTGCTGGCGGCTGCACATAAACGTATACTTCTCCGGTAACGAGTCGATCAACGCAAGCCTCCTTTCCAAAGATCGTCCAGAAGTTCTTCGTTGCAATCAATTCTATAGTATAGTATATGGCTGAAGGTTGACTTGAAGAACACGCGAAAGGAAGGTGTGTTGACGATCGTTATGCGTCTGCTGGATCCAAAGAGGTAAAAGAGTGACTATAGTTGGCAACCTAACGTAGAGGAGGGTGAAGGCGGATCTCGATATTTCTCCTCACTTGCTTATGTAGGTTTCGGTGATATAATACAGGCAGAATGCACCAGCTCGATCCTCGTAGAATAGAGCGGGCAATAGTATTAATGCTGTACTACCTGGATCAACATCCATCACGCAACGGTCTTTGGGGGGATCACGATGGTTTTGTTCCCACGCTCTGGCCCCAAGGTCTTTTTTCAATATTCCAGACCCTCCGGTGGCCCTGCTCGTGTCCTTGCTGGTGCCATGCTCGATGGAGTCTACTTGAGGAATCCATGCATGGCCGCATGGCTGTGCCAATAACCCTGCTGGACACGCCAATCTCATCGGGACTATCCCCAGGCCGGGATCTTTAAAGTTCTTAAATTGTCTTGCACAATAGGGTGGGTTACAGGGGATTCCAATGGGCCAGCTACCCTGAGTAAGGGCTAGCAGGTAGCCTATAGCGTACGTGCTGAGCGCCACGGACATGGCTCGATGCAGCCCAAATATTGATTTTGATATGGAGGGTCAAGCGGTGAAAGGAGGTTGGTAGACGCCGCACTTTGCTCCCCGTTGCGTTCTGAAAATCTATCTGGCGCCGGATGTACAGCACTGTACAGAGACTTGCCCGGGTGTGGCGATCTGCCGAATAGTATATGCTAGGAGGTCAATGTACCGTGCGGTACATCTCGCAGAACGATATATTCTGTCGAACGCTCCCTGACAAGCACAACCGGTTATGCATCTCCGCTAGTCCCTCTCCATCTTGCTTAGCATCAAAGGTTGTATTATACCCCATCTTTGCCAACTTTTCAACGGAACCATTCAGGATTCATCTGAGAAGTGTCTACTTGTATTGCCAGAGTATGCACGAGATCACAATATCACGAACGCTCGTAGAGTTGTTGGCAGTTGGTGATATCCATATCCATGACTGCAAGCCCCCTAACCGAAATGAGTACATATCCATTCGAGACCAACTAATACAGTAAGCGTCAGCCTTGTTCAGGAGCGCCATACGCTTATTTCGTCAAAGATTAAATAGCGCTTCGATGAGGCGGCTCGAGAGGTTGCAACGTAAGACTCGACAAGCAAACGAGGTGTATACGCCACAAAGTTGTAAGACCGTATTATCGCCATACACGAGGTATTGCTTTCTTGTTTGGGAGGACCAACGACCAGCAGAGAGACTGAAAAGGCATGAATTTATAAATCCTGGGATGTGCTATGATTTTCTTGATTGCCCTGCATATCTTTGACAATTTACCCCTAATCCTCGCCCGAACGATATATTCCGGCCGAACATATAGCACCATAATCCTCACGGTCTCCATCCCGCCATTCATAGCCCATCTGAGCTAACAAAAAAATATATGAATACTACACTTTTCCCTACTTAGCTTGCGCTACGGATATGCCATCAATAAGATCGAGAAGTGTCGGAGGTGGTGACACGCAATAGATTCGTAACAAGCGGCTAGTAAGCGGCCATCTCACTACGCCACATAACTGGAAACTATCAAAATAGCAAGGGAGGATCAAAAGCAACCAACAATGCCTAGAAGTTTTATTATGTATCAATTCTTTCGTAAAATACGCACCCAATCAGATTGATGATATGGTAGCACTACGATCATGAGGTTCCTAATCAATGTGCCGCAGCTTTTTGCCATTTTAGTATCAGTACTTTTTTGCTCGCTGATATCAGAGAGACGAAATAGTGTATTCAACGCAGTCGCTGTTGCATGCCTCTATTAAGACTTTTATCACATTCCTATCACATTCATTATTATACCTCATCAATCTAATGCTTAATCTATCCAACGTATTGGCACACCAAAATCTCTTTCAGATCACCTGTTCCTCGGGGTCTATCTTATATTAATCAATTAATACCCCTCCATCTGGGGAACCGGCAAAGATGCGTGTTTTAGCGTATACTTTACGCCTTATTCCAAAGCGTTCGAGTAATTTATACTTGCATCTTCCGATCTTGCATGGTTACCAAATTGGAAGAATTCGATGACATGAGATAAGCGCCAAGCACCAGCATCAAAAGCCACATGGTTGCGATGGCAGAGAGTCAGCAGAGGACACGTTATCCGATCGGTCGGGTTTTTAGAACCTGAAGTGGTGGGAGGGCAAGACGCCGAGATTACATAGATGAGTGAGCTCTCATTTACCACCTGACTGCTATTCCCTTCTGTTAAGAGATGGCACGTATCACAGTACCGAATTGTAGTATCGTCAAGTATTCATTGAGGCAGTTTGGATAAGCCTTGCATATGTCTCAACCTAATACAGGTTGGTATAACGTTTCATATTAGCATTCTGTAGAACAAATCATATTGCAGTACGCGCCGAAACAAGTGACCGAACCCAACTGTATTAATATGAACTGAACATAAACTGCAGACTATGCCGAAGCTAAACAACTCAGAGGTTGGCCACTTGCTAATCACACAGGTGCCTGTACTAAATACATGAATGATATTGCGAGGATCTCTTAATTGAGGAGTCGGGTATGAGTTTCAGGAGTATTATAAAGACTTGGAAAGCAAGCACCGACGGCGGTGAGATTCATTCCCGAGGACCTTGTTCAAAGAATTGATTAACCGATACTGTGGAATTGTTCTTTCGTGTAATGGTTACATTTGGAAGAACCAACTACCGAAAGCTATGGGAGTTGTTTAAGCAGAATCAAACATCATGTTGTCTGCGAAAGCTACCAACTACCTATGGAAGCCAGGTATCCATGAGTAGCAGCACCAGTTTGTCTAGAAGGAGTTTAGGTCTCTTGTATCTACAGTGTCAAGTGTCAAGCGGCAGTTTGGGATAAAGATTACCGACCTCCGGACTGAAGTAGATATGCTACGGAGATTTGGGAACAGGGACAAAGAGTTACTCTGAGCTACCGCGCAAGGTGCGGGTCTCCAAAACTGGACAAATGCCGCAGGTGTAGGAAAGCCCATACACGTGATAATCATCGTTGATACAGATAAGGCGAGAAGTCTGGCACGACTACTTGCAGTTTTGAGTTGGCAGCTCGACAGGTATATTTATGAAGAAAATAAGTCTCCGGTTGGGGTGAAGCCATGCTGAGTGTTCCGCAAGCCCATCCCGATATGTATCATACAACGAAACATTAATCCCGAAACAAACTCTGGACATTATTAGCTTGAACTCATAGCAACTCCTTCACACATCGAAAGTCCTTGGCTCGCGTGCAGGAGCCTCGTAAATAAATGGTCCACTAGATGAATTCGAACATTCACTTATTCACAACCTCATCACATGATCATTCTAGTGCCTATTTGCCCTTTCAAACTGCTCACGGCCTTTAACGTTGCATTTAACTTTTTGTTGCACGTCTGTCTTTACGTGACATTCCGACCGTTTTTTTTCATACGTTGACCTGTCATATGACCCGCATCAATCCATGTCTTGGAATTGGACGTAGAGAGTTTTCAGCTCTGGCGCCACGTGAAGCCCACATGTGAAACTGCACAAGATAGTTCGGTGCGGTAGTGTTGTTTAATTGCTTTTTGGGTTTCGCCGTTTGCTGTCTTTTCTTTTTTCCTGCCCTTTTTTTTCTTTCGCTGTTTGTGTGGCAGAAAGATGTCTTGTAGTGGACGGCGAACTTGACAGAATCACTTGTACTGTTGAGTTAGGCTTGACTTAGGAGGAAATTCTATACTTCTTTTCTTTATTGAAACCTACCTGACTAGATCAACCCGGGAAATGTCTGAACCCTACCTCAAATTAATTCCGACGAAAAGCCTCTCAGTCTTTCCGTTCTGCTTCGTGATATCGTCAAATGTGGCTTAATCCCCACCCTTCACTTATCGTCAAGCTCAAAGGTGTACGCATTCCGAATTCTCAACTACTTTCCAAGTTCATTCTATACTGAATTCCTCGCAACCAAACAGCAATTGTTCTCATAAATTATGGAAAACTCACATGACCAACTTGATTTTCTCCAATAGGAATTGTCCCAGAGGATGCTGATTATCAAGGTGGTCTTGTTGCACATCGTATCGCACCCGGGAACCATCCGGGCACAGTTGGTGTTGGAGCTTTGACATTCACACCCCTACCACTTGCGATTAAAGTTCACGATACCCTCACAAGCTTGACTGCCGGATCTTGATAGGTTTTGAGTCCAATGAAATCGAAAATATGGAGAACGCACATACAGGGTAAAAAAGCAATTTCATCCGAAGTGGTGTAGTGACGTGAGGAATTTTGTGGATTGTCAACCGGTACGTGTGAACAGGGGGTGGGAAAGGACTTACATTACACGCATACTCAGTGCTCACAGTTATCCAATGGTGCTTATTGTGTGCGTATTTTAAGAGCATTCGATGTCCGTGAAGTAAAAAATAGTAATGAAAGATTAAGTCAAATTTTTCGAGGCGTAAGATGGGCAGAAACTGTAGCGTGATGAATAAAGCTAGTCTATCAATTCAACATTTGTTCCTTCGTATTCTTTCACTCCATGATTGTAGGACTCAGAGATTGAGATATGCATTTTCGGGGAGTATACTTCTGAATGGGCATTAATAATTCTTCTAAATCTCTCTAGATTATACTTAGATCATGTTAATCGATTAAATTCTCAAGCTATTTTTGAAGCGCAACAAGTCATAAAATTGTAGCCATAATAGCAGATATTCACCGATGGCTTAGGAAGTCTCTGAACTTCTTCCAAAACCCGACATGTGCTCCGTCAGACGTCTTCGTATTGCACTCCTGTCAGTAACTCAGTGTTTCTTTTTTTACTTTTCTCAGAAGGCTCGTTTAGAGTAAGAAATGTGGTGACTGAATGACCAGACATTGTTTGATCCCAATAATCAAGTTTCTATTTTCCAGAGCCTTATTGAATAAATCAGCTTTACGGATTACTGCTCTTAGTTAACATGTGGGATTTTGAAAACACTGGTGGTTAGTTACAGGGGCATTGGCTCTGTATCGAGTAATTATCCAGGCATTCTTGGGTATGGAGACGAAACTTAAGTTTCCCAATTTCCGTCATCTATGAAGAAAATTATTGGATTAGAAGAAATAAGCCTCTACCCTGATATCATGACTTTCCATTCAGGAGTGAATGTGAGAAAAGATATATGTCTGCGAATGTGTTTGGCGAGTGGTAAAGTGGGGAAGAGCTAAGGCAAAGCTGGATCAAGCTGTACCTCCAAGTGTGATGATAGTCTAGGATTTTCTTGCCAAACGTTGACTCCAACTCCTGTACTGGAATTTCTGAACGTAAACATTTCGGAAGGACTTCTACAATTGCTCTAAGTACATTGAACAAGTTTGTCTCGAATCGAAGCTCGGTAAACCACACGACACATCCACTTGATATTCTTCCTTATACAAGTATCGACACAGACTCCTGACTTTACGCAACATGGGATATGTAGAAGTTTCCACCAGGATAAGCATCCGTTGGCTTCCAGATGCTCCTTCAGAGCCAACTGATACCCTCGTCTTCAATGTCGGTTCCTACTTCCTCGACCTTCGGGTCCGCAAATCTGATACTACTATCGAATGGGCCATGGCTGGGGAGCGCCAAGTTATATCTACTGAACCTTGTTCGTCATCTCTTATATGCAGCAAATGCGGGTGTTCTAATAGCTAAACTTTGAATTAGTGAAGTGCAGATGGGTTCACATCATAGACTCTAATTCTGCGCATGCAACACCGGATGAAGGCTCATTCAGCAAATTACCCAATGGTGACGACCTTGAGATAGGCTCAATGCCTTGTCCTGAAAAAGGAGGTGTCATTACACCATACGAAGAGATATGGAGAAAGATCCCACCATCTTCTGGATCTAATCTGTCGTGGATTTTGCAGACGACTGGGGATGGAAATACTTTCATAGGAAGGATTGGAGGTGGATTCATTGCACTTCAGCAGGGAGAAAATGGGTTTGCAGCTAGAAGTGAGAGTTGGGATGATGCTAGTGGGAAGTGGGTAGAGAAATACGCCATTGGACCGTTGGAGGGATCTCCAAGTATGGTGGCGATAGGCGAGAGAGCTTTGGATGGTGAGGAAAGATGGACTATTGGTGAAACAGTTGAAGTTCAGGGAAGGAAATATGTAGTTAGAGCTTTCGAACTGTTGGCTTGATGGGAGGTGTGAACAGACTCTCTAACTTAATCACGAGTTTTATCTATTTCTATGAATTTTCTCTTTCCGTGGTTATTTCGTCACATCCCGAGTCTTTAAATACACGATCGAAAAAAAGATGTCCGTTGAATACTTTGTAGGATTCAACTAATCATCCTCTACGTAGCAAGCCTTATTATCCATGGAGATGTTGCTTCCAACCCTTTTTTGGCTTGCATCTGTAGATTTTTCAGTATCGAGGCACGCTCACAAATTTAGTGGCTCGAAAGCTGGGTATTATAGGTATGAAACGTTCGGCTAAGATAAAGCATAGAATAGGCAGGGAAAGCAACTGCTTGAGCAAGAGAAACACCGTCAAGTGCCTAGCATGGGGATCATTACTCTCTTTCTTACTTGCTAGAACAAGCAAGTATTTGTCACTGTGAGTCAGGGCAATATCGCCATCTTAATGACTAACCTCTCTTATATTGACTTTTGAGAGTACTTACTTTCCGCGCGATATTACATTCTCTGGGTCCAAAAATCACGGAAGAGCGAAGTATTTCTTCTTGAAAGTGACTTGTATGTTCACAAATGGTGAAGCTTTCATAAATGCAGATATTTATCTCAGATAACTTCAGAACCTTTTGGCAAAGTCGGGTCAAATACCTCATACTTTTGCCTCTTTCCAATTTTTATTTGAGCTTACCAACCAGAGATATGTTGCCAAGTATACAACTTTCTCTTGAATGTTTGATCACTAGTGATTCTCGGTAACGAAATGACGGACTCGAAATGAATCCGCTCGTGGTTTTAGCCTCTTGATTTATCCCCTTAGCCGGGATAATTCGGTGCAATCAGATTTTATTTCCTTCTCCGTGCACTATATACACCCGCTCCAACACATACATTAACCGCAATCTACAAGTACCGAGCAATGCATGCCGATTCTTTATCAAGAAATGTATCTGGTAAGTGAAGATTTTCGTATCGTGCTCAATTTTTTCATATTATCATCTACGTATTTTCGACCATAAAACAATGATAGCCATAAACATTCATGATCACGTTGAGCAATACCCTTTTAGTACTTAAGGTCAATATGTTGGACGTAACATTGCGAAGCGACTTGATAATGGCTTGACAACAAAGTCGATGCAAGATTCATAAGTCTGCTTAGCACCTACACCATACCACCACCACTGAATAACCTATTCAAAATTGGTTAGCATAGTTGAGCTTCTTCACCACAGCTCAAATTAAGGATCACTTACACATTCACCAGCAGTAGCACACTTTCCTCCAAAATCGGTGGGTAGCGTCACAGAGAACGCAGAATTGTTAGCGGGCAATGCCAGCAATTTCTCATTGGCATAGTCTGACCAGTAGAGCAATTGGCTTCCGACAATCGTGTTACTTTTAGTATCAACAATGCTGACATTTGCAGTTCCGGCATGCTTGATTCTGATGTACACTTCTATGGGAATCACCTGGCCAGGGGAGTAGCTCCTGAAAATTGTTTAGCTGCTGTTGCTTGATTCGTGGCCAAGTTGAGAAAGGATGATTAGAGGTACTCACTGAACTGATGATGTTTCTGGATCAAATTGAAGACCTCTGCAAAGCCCTTGAAATAAAAAGTAAGCAACTGTTATGTTCGGTCACAGGAAGCTTTGGGCAACTTTATTGAAGTGCTTATTTGTATGTATCAAATTCTTTCAAATCAAGCAGCGCAAAGCATGTGCTAGCCTGTGTGATTGGGAAAGTTATACATGCAGATAGGCGACTTCAAGAATGACTATCATGAGAAGTATCAAGAAGGATCTTACAAAGATTGCATTTGGCAGCATGATAACCACTATCCTTTGCCGCAGCCTCAGGGAGACCTTCGACGTGGTCAGTAACATCTGCAGTGATTTTTTTGGTAACAGCCGTTCCACACGCTGCAGTGGATGCAGCGTTTACTACACGGGGTAATGGCTTGTTGATAACTCCATGAGCGAAAACAGTGCTGCTCAGTCCGAGAACGGTAGTGATGGCTGAAAGATGCATGATGTATGTTTAGAGTTTGATCTATCGATTGATGCTACTAGAGATAAGACATATGGACGTACTGATGAGGCATACTTATATAAGGGTAAAATTGTACCCTCGGATGTGCTCTTCCTCTTTGAAAATCAGCCTGTGAGAAGCTATCTGCGTCGGGCCATTTGATGATATCGGTAATCTAAATTTCCAGCGTGATTGACGGAAGGTACCTCTGAGCTCCGAAGTCCCTTCTTAGCTCACCAATGATTCTGAGGCATACCTGGTTTTTCGAACTCTTTGTAACAGCATTCCCGTTTAGATGCCGTATACGAGAGACGTGAAGCGAGTCGTGGACCACTTCTCCACCCAACACCTGGGGAAACAAAACTAGTTCGACTAAGTATGGGAAAGGGAGCGGCTGAAAGGATTGATGACCTGATCTGTCAACCGATACCCTGGTACCCAGAACGTACTTAATTTGGATAAACTGGATGGCATCTCTTGATCTTGTGGGTATGTGTTCATACCACTCCGAAGTCTCGTGACATACGATCGCTACGGAATTTCTATAGGATTGAACTCTGGTTATTTGAGTATTTGAGTACTGTTTTCTATGCTGCTGCTAATAATATTAGTATTAAGGATAAATCATCTTTTCTAAGTGCGATATTGAAGGTTGTTAGTTATTTAAACTATAAAATAAGTAGAGAATAGTAATATTGTAAGTGGGTGTTTTAATGCTGGCTAGTACTTTAGCATATAGCATTGACTTTGCAATGTTCATTCCAGCAGTTGTAGCATATCTTACTTAATCAACTTGTGATTATCTGGGTACTTCTATTAGCATCTGCGCTTTTTTAGAGGACCCACGACTTTCTAATATGTGCTTAAATGAACTTTGGCCTATTTCGCATGTCGATAGGAATAATTACCTTGTTTAGAAATTCTAAGGCCATACCTCGATAGGGTGGCTAAGTTTGAGTAGACTGGAGTCTTAAATATTGATTGTACTGAAGGTTTGGCCTAGCCTTGAGATAACATGAAATGAGCAAAATCAATCTCCGTCACCCTTAGCACTTCATGGAGAACCCACGGCCACAATTCAGCATTGCGCATATGTCTGGCTTGCTCAGTCTCATCTGACAGACCGTTCTATCTCTGCCTTACGAATGGCCCTCTTTCCGACGACATCCCAAATTTTTTGGTTTAACTAACCCACTCACCAATGTTCTGAATCTCGAGATGGCCACTACAAGAGATTTCCAACCATTTTCGTGGCAGCAGAAACATTACAAGCATGCTTCAACTAAATATTGATCAACGCACATGTACAAAACAAAGCATTGTTAATATAAATATGATGCTGTAGCTCGTTCACATTCGAATGTGCCCGATGAAATACATTGTTCCCTAGAATAGGCATGTTCGATAAGCTTAGCCATCCAGGAAAGATATGTTTTCAGCAATCCACCTATTCATTGTCCTAAAGGTCACCAAGTGGCGAAGAAACCAATTAATGGACTGGAATTGTACAAGGCTAAAATTTACTGGCAGTGCGCGCAAGCAGGAGAGAGGTCACTCCTTACCGCTGCTTAATAAGTCCAATTGAAGTACCGGTTATTTATGCAAGACATAGGTAAGAGCCTGGGTATTACCATCTTACTTAACCAAGAGTTTGATAGTGGCAGGATTTAAAAGCTTGTATAGCAAACACGATTCGTAGATATCATCACACCCATGGGGAAATCACCGGGATTCCGATCGTATCACAATGATAAACTCCAAGTCTAGCAATGGATTTCTGGGAGCTAGGATTTAACAGACTTAAGAGCTTCTATCAAATCCGGAATATCATCTGCTGCTGGAGCAACTGGCAAATTGATTAGCATCCAAAAAGGGATCAAGTAAAGCACGAGTGTTCAAGTTGCCAAACTAAGAGAGAGCCATTGCCGCAAGACGATTAGAGTTGTATCTTACTTGTCCCATGTGATCTGAAACCTGTCCCAGATCTCGGGGCAATAAAGATGCAACTATATAATGAAGATTATTGAAGGTAACCTTTAGTCTTGTTGCATTGATGGTAAGACGACACAAAGCAAAAAACATGGCTTTAAACATATGAATTGTACTAGACGACCAAAGCAGATTTTCTTGCTTTTCGATCTTACCGAGAAACATGAGAAGACAATATGAAAGGACGACGAACCTCTTGCCCATTTGACTATTCCATCCTTATCAATTGCAAAACTGCCAGCTGTCTGCCATCGACTCCCGCTCTCAGTGGGCCTGTTCCAAATCTGCTCCTTGTTTCCAAGAGAAAATACGTTCCACAAGGACCAAGGATTTAAAACATGCCAGGCGCTGGAAACCCCTAAACCCCATTGTGCGTAGATCTCTCGATCTGAATCAACAATAACTTTTGTCTCTCGATGGCCACCCACACTGATCACCCATTTATCCGTACTCTGCTCATCTGAGTGTGATACCGCGATGAAATCAACGTCATTGTGTTCATCTGCAAGCTGGCGAAGATCTTTGAAGGTTTTCTCAGCAACTGCAATCATATTAGCTGAATACTTAGTGTCATGATTGATGAGACTTACAAGGGCATCCGCAATGTCTCAGGAATGTTATAATAGTTGGCTTGCTATTTGGGTTTGGGAATATCAACTTTGAGGAAGTTGGAGCAGTACTTCCTACTTTGGGCACAGGGGAGGTAGAGACTACAGAAGGCGTCTTCCAAGACTCGAACTCTTGTTGATAGGTCATTTTCTAATGATATTAGATTAGAATATAGTTGTTGTTAAAGCAGTTTAGTGCTGGTATTGAATGGTGTGGGGAAACTGAAGAAGGCTGTCATGAAGTCATGCAAGGCTACCAAAACCCAATTCTGATCAAGTCGCTGAACAACCGTACTCACAAAATTTCAGTCACATGATACAGATATTAGAGAACCTTTGGTATGGTGTTTACAACGTCACTATAGCAGCATATACCACTAACCTGACATAAAATTTTGTGGCGCATTTCCCATTTCTAACTTCTAGTTGCTGAAGTTTACATTTTTGAGAGAACGTTTTGGAAACGTCAAGCACGGCACGAGGCAAGGAGAGACTACTAATTACAACTACGAAGTTCGGCAACTTGACAAAAGGAAGACATGAACTATGCATGAAATTATCACTTTACAATTAGGTCAAAGGGCAAACTATGTCGCTACTCATTTCTGGAATGCTCAGGTGAGAAAGATGGCCTATAATCCTCACAATATCCCGTCAATTGAAGCTTTATAGGAATCTTATTTCACGTACTCATCAGATCAAGAGTCTTTGATTGATCATGATATCCACTTCAGACCAGGAATGGGTGCTGATGGAACAGAAACATTTACTCCAAGAACGGTGATCTATGATCTCAAAGGTGGCTTTGGCTCTTTGAGAAAAATCAATGCTCTTTATGACATAGACGAACCTACCGTACCTGACAACTTATGGTATAATTATTTTCCCCACGGTTAGAAGTTGGTTGGAAAATACTAAATTATATAGGAGCGGGCCTACTGTTATCCAACGCCAGACAGCAATAGAGCAAAGTGCGTATCAGCAGAGTCTGGATGAAGGGGTGGCTCCTCCCAAGCTCACAGCCGAATCTGTGAGATATTGGTCTGATTTCAACAGAGTCTACTTTAACCCAAAGTCAATAGTGCAACTGAATGAATACGAACTCAGCTCATCACTGATGCCATTCGAAAATTGGAGTGCTGGTGAAGAGCTGTTTAATTCACTGGATAAAGAGCACGATCTTTTGGACCGTGACCTGCGACCCTTTGCTGAAGAAGCTGATCAGATGCAAGCAATCCAGTTAATGGCAGGAATAGATGATGCCTGGGGAGGCTTTGCGTCGAGGTATATGGACCGCCTTAGAGATGAATATGGAAAAACTACTGTGTGGGTTTGGGGCCTCGAGGATGGAATCACTACAGTACCTCGCGTAAGTCTATGACATTGTCAGTGACGAGACACAGAACCTAACACCGGAAGGAAAAACGCTTCTTGAAGCTATCAAATACTGCCAGGGCTATCTCGGAGATTGCTCCTCAAGCATCTCTGTTCATTCCTATGACAATGCCGTCAAAAGCACTACCTAGCTACGTCATGCTGAACCCTCGTTCGCAATGGCACATTTCCGGTCTCTTCTCTACGGCGCTTGAAAGTATGACCCTGCCGTCTCGTCTGAAGGCTAAACGTGAAACTCTGGATCAGCTAGAAAGCTCCCTGAATGTAAATGGTAACCAAAATATCGCCAAGCTTCGTATGAGTATTAACCAACAGGCCACAACGAATGGTCATTACCGGGCAGGAAGATTAGAAGTAAGGGCAGAGAGTCGAGATGCGAGGCTTCCTTCTCAAGATCGAAGTGCAAACAATGACCCTAGTTTGGAAGATGGAGAGCTATCAGTCTTCGACATCGACTTCTTTCCTTCAGAGTCTGCTGACCAAAGCCGAGGACGCAACCGGCGAGTACAAAGACCTCACGTTTTTGGGCAAGCTGAAACGTACCGCGGATCTGGAGAAACTGAGGATCTGGAAGCCAATAAGGAAGATGAAGGAGCTGAACGTGCCCACCGACGTGCCGCCGGTCTTCCGCTTATACACAGGTAAGCTTGTTCCAATTTTCTGTCAGGTCTCGTATGATTGCTTGCTCGGGTAATATTCCAGACATAAAGCACAGCAGGATAACTTTTGTACAACTTTTATTGATTTTGTGGTCTCGCTAATACTTGGCTCTTAAAGATCGAGAACTGCCGTGTCATTCCCTATGCTCGACAGCTTTCCCCACATATTTGCCCAGGCTCAAGCTGGGCCTTCGTCGGCTTTATCAGTCAATACATCACTATCAACCGACACTACAGTTGCGTATCGCATCAAGAGCTTACAACAAATCGTGAATCGATCTATCGCTATAGATGAACGAGAAGCGCTTAGTAACTCGTTAGGAGAAATTGCTGAGGCATATGAAGAAGGCTGGGACAGTGGTTCGGATGAGGATGATGATTGATGATTGTAGCCGAAAATAACTGATTTCGGGAATTCAAAGAGCAAGACCTGGTACTGTGACCATGGGAGGTCTGCATAGTTACGTGAGATCAACTTAAATCCATGATGTAGCCAATCAAACTTTTCTATTTGGTCCATAGAACTGGAATATTGATGCTACCGTATGTATGTGTTCACTCATCCACGGCTGGTTGCAGCCTTTCCAGCACCTGGGCTCACAAAATAAAATCTATATCGCACAATACATTTTCCTTTTGCCTGAAAGAATACGAGGTTAGAAGAATAAATTCAGATATTATAGGTCTAGGAGATCCTGTAAAGTTTACGCCCATCCAGCTTTTTCGAGTGTATATGCGATGTCCAACGACTTAAAAGCTATGACGCAAGCTGATAATTGTATGCATATTAGGTGGCTTCCCTGTTCTGATCGCCTACCAAATCTCCGAGCGATTGACATTGCCCCGCACATCTTTTGTATGGCAGTAATCACGAAAAAGAAAACTGATGACGAGGTAGCGGTGTATTCTATTTTTATGATGTGAGAGGCAAAAAGCAACTGGTGCTGCTGCGGCTCGGCACCAACGCCTAGATAGGTGAACAATATGACAATCACTTATTAACACCGATTGTTCTTCGGCAGCCAAAATACTTCTCATATTTCGATGAATCTCTAGATTCGAATGTAGCGACTTCGAACCTCGCAGTTATAAGTAGAGCATGGCATGTTGAAATTGACTTGACCAATTAGAGACACGAATCACGGCTGGGTCAGGCGTAGCCAGAAATCAAGGCCAATAATCCACAACATGTCAGGTAACGAGCCACTACCAGCGAATCATGTGGGCCAGAATCAAGCATTTGGTAAAGCGTGGACCTGTCAGGATATCCCCATCTGCTTGAAGGTAAGAAAAGGCTTCTGGGACTACAACTACTTACCACAAAGCGCTGCAGACATTTCGAAGCTTTAGAATACACAATATCTTGGTTCCTATTTTGAAGGCAAGCGAGACGGATCATTGTCTGAGATAACCTCTCCTCTCCAATCTATGTGGATTTGGGCGACTTGTGATCGAGATGGCCTTCTGTGGACCATCTTCTCCTTCTCAGAGAGCACCATGGTCAGGCACGGATGCGACGTCCTGAAAATCCATACCAACCCCTCCCAACTACCCTGCCTCGTACTTTTACATCACCGACCAGGTTTTTTTCGAATTTGCCCCTGGCAGTAACCCCGCCACAGGCTGATGCAGGGTTTACAGCACAGCTTCCCCTGTGAAAAGGGGCTCGAGGGGCTAAGCGAAGGCCAATAAACAAACAGCACGCTCCGACAATCCCTACCCTGCCTTCACCCGTCACCTTATCCCCAGATCAACCAGCCATTCGCACCAAATAATCTGGCAATCAAGACGTCAGTCTCCAGGTTTTGTCCTCCCAACCAACCTTTTTCTCGCTGGCAAGCAATCTGTGGTCGGCCTCTACGCGGAGACTATGTGCACTTGCCAGCTCCGACTGCATGATGCATAGACCAACCTGTACGATAGCCATTCAATTAAAGAGGCCGTGTTTCCCACCACCGTGTTTATATTCTCTCCTCAAGCAAACCAGCCTTTGTTATTATAAGCAAGCCCAACCTCCCTAAAGCGACAGGTAACTCCTTCGTTACGGTTACTTAAAACACCTTCGTTCTTGTGCTTTAAGTTTAGCCCAACCATCAACTTTCAAACTACCAACCTTCGCTTTCGCTTTATACTCCACAGTCCATCCTCATATCAACATGAAGTCTGTTTTCACGTCTGTCTTAGCTTTGGCTGGTGGTGCTTTGGCAACTTATCACCCCGAACCAGTCAAGTACACAACGGTAGCAACTGTCACGACAACCACCGTCTGCCCAGTAACATCCACATATACTCATTCTGGCACTGTTTCATACGTCACGGGTACCACAACGTCGACAATAGTTGCCGTTGTCCCCACGACGATTGTACAATAGTAGGTTCTCAACTGAGCATAGATTGGTCTTTTTACTTACAAATCATAGCACTACACTTCCTGATGTTACTAAGACCGTCCAGACATGGGTTTACGAGACTTCCACATCTCTCTGCCCCGTTACCGAGACCAAAACTGTTGCTGGTGTACCACACACTGTTGTGTATACTAGCACTAGCCTCGTCGTCGTGAAGGTCCCAACCACAATCGTGGACTACACCACCGCATCATACACCAAGTATGCCACAACCGAGGTTTACGAGACTGAGTCCTCTTACGAGACTGTTTACACAACGGTTTCTGCCGGATCCACAATCGTTTTAACAGAGACGGGAACGTCTACGATCTCAGTCACAGGTACATACACTGTTACACAGACTCTCGAGCCCCCTACTACCAAAGCTACCGTTTTCGTCCCAATCACCCTCGCCACCAGCGTTCCTTACACTGAGGTTGTGACCTACCCATCAGAAGTCACAGCAACATCCGGTGGTTCTACCGTTTATTCTACCATCCCAGTCCCAGAGACCTCAACCTACCTCCCACCGCCATCTACATCTGTGGTTGTCGCCCCCCCAACTACCGTCCTTGTTTCTCCAACATCTCCAACAGCCACCCCAGTTGAACCAACTCCTACCTCGCCAGAAACTTCTGCCCCTGCCCAAATCACTGGTGCTGCCTCCTCCAACAATGTTCCAAAAGCCCTTGCTTTTGGAGCAATGGCTCTCCTTGCTCTAGCATAGATTTCCCATCCATATCAAAACAATTTTAATAACGACGGCGTTTCGAGTACACGAATTTATGACCTAATGGTTTCACACTCATTTTAGCGAAAATTTGGATACCCAGATGGATGAATAATGGATCATTCTATGATGGACCATCTAGAATACATTGATGGTGGTATGGATACACCTCACGGCGTGTGTAGGAGGATGGATGTATTAATGTGGTTAGAGAGAAAAACGGAGAAATTGGAAATTCATTGTAAATATTAAGGCAACTCGTTCCAGATAATACTAGTAGTTAAAACAATACCTTGTTCTAGTATTTCATCTTGATGATCTTTTTAACCGAAGCTTTTTGAGAGCTTTGCGTAAGTTCAGGCGGGGGTGTTAAGTAGCGCACTATTCTTCCGAGTTTGGAATACTGTTCCTGAGAATGACAAAATCTGAGAGTTATCATCATTCAAAATTTATTCCTTCCAATATAAATGTTCTCCACCAAGGTGTTGGAGAATAGGTTCCGTCACGAAGGTAATAGTACTTCATTTAATGACAGGCTCATGCTGAACGGAAAAATCGAAATCGAATAATCATGTTGCTTGAGATTCCCACTTTTCAATTTGCCGTTTAGAGGTTTAATTGTTAGGTTTACGATATACCAAGCAGATACAAATGTTAAGATAAGCTGACTTGCTTTAATGAATTGTAGTTATCAAACCGTTTGAAGATGCACCTAACAGAGTGGAATAATATCAGGAGGACAGTCTGTTGTATTTGATACGTGAATGTAGGGATTGAAGTGTATCTAACATATCATAATAATAGAAAAAGGTGGACCTATTATAATGAGATCAAATAAAATGTACAAAGGCGTACTTGTATTAACCCTTTTCAGAGCTGAAGCTACGTGCCGCGAGACTGGCTGCTTCACTTCTTGTAGATCTGTTGCCTCTGGTTCCAAGCACCCTGCAAGAAAGCCAGTGGAGTGATCATTAGGTGGGGTTAAACCAAGACGCATCGAACGGTGTCGACTGCCGTCAATTCGCCAATTCTTCCTGGAGACCCTTTTCTTACCTGATCTTCTAACCAATGCAGCATGAGCCAACATGGCGACAGCTTATGATATCGTGAGCGGTCACCTTGTAGGTATTACCGGTTCAACTCCCGCAATTCGTAAATACAGCGAAAGTGATACAAAAAACACAACAAATGAGGATCATCAAAGTTTTGTTATTTCTCATGAAGCCAGGAAGACTCATTATAGCCAATAGAACGATTGGGTTTCTCTATATCGGTTATGATGACTAGACATAATTCTAAATCACCAGGATGAGAGGTAGAAGACTTTTCATATGACCACATTATCTTATACTGTACTGTAAATCGCATGAAGACAGGGTCTTAATATAAGATAAGTTACCTTATGCCTCAATACCCACCTCCGCCCCTGCCTTCGCCATTCACACCATTTGCATACAATAACACGGGCTCATAGGAGAGACAGAATTTTCAGGATTGTCAGCAATACCATCCATCATCCCGTGTAACTTCTTCTAGTAGTAGCCATGAAATGAATCAGTCTGAAAAAGGGACGAGCTCTGATGCATACTCCGAGCACGGTCGTCAATACCGGAGAAGCCAGTCTGATGAGATTCCACAAAGTGTCAGAATTTTCGAGATGGATATCTGCAGGTACATTGGGTAGCAGAACAAGAACGCACACCAACAAGAGCGATGTTGTGGCCTGAGGCACACACCCTCATTAGCTAGCATACTTAGACCTCTCCCGTACGGAGAGCTTCCTTCCCTAGACTTTACCAAAACAAGAAACCTTTACACACGTTTTACGCACAGGAACCTCTCCTCCGCTTTCATCGTGAGTCCAGGTCCTTGACAAGCGATGCCATTTCCACCGACATTAGCAGCACGAAAACGCTGCCCTACCCGAATGAAATGCATCCTTCCAAGCGACCGTGCTCATAGGTGGAATTGGCAGTTGTTCTTTGCTTGGAAGATATTAAATTCGTTGACACAACTCAAATTTGCAGAGTTTGTTTGTAACTCCCACAGAAAATACTTGTTATATTTACTGTTTAGCTAGTGAACTATACAAACAGCGTGAATCAAATCGAAAGCTACTTAACGAGTTCTCTATTGTAATGGTAGGAAACAAGTGTTTATCTTCGCACTACGATGATATTTTTAAGGTAATTGAACAAGTTTTCCATTTGGGATCTCATCCCGTTGGTTTAGGATTGTGTTCAGGCGTCATAACTAGTTTAGTATATGCATTGAGAGTGCGAAGGATAATATGGTATTACATTTGTTGGCCAACACCAATTCAGGAACTCATCCAACCTGCCGTGTTCATGGGACTTTGATGACAACCCTTTCGACAAGGTGCCCCTTTATTTTGTTTCCAGCGCACACAGACTAATAGAAAATATCAATCTACCTAAACCCGGTCTTACCATTCACATCTCAAGCCAAGAGCAACTCCATCACCCATTATCCAGCTACACCACGCACACCCCCGACTCCTGACCCAAAAGCATCCAATGATGGATAAGATATCTGATGCCAATGCGTCTCTCAACGATGACCCACCAGAAAGCACCAAGTTTGGAAGTAAGATTCACTGGACGAAGTCTTGCAAGATCGTCGTTTGTGGCAAGTGTGCTGCTGGTAAGTATCGCACAGTGAATCGCTCGGCCAAGCTAACTCGTACGAGTATGATGTACCCTGTTGATACTGAAACTGGCGGTGCATCTGCATCTTGAGATTCTCCTACAATGGCTGTATTCTAGCTTGCTTCCCGAAGCAATGAGCACAAATAGGCTCTGTTTATCCACATGATATTATAGTGATTGTATTTTGGCTTACTGTCCGATTCAATAAGATTCGATAACACTCTATTTATAATGTAGATCCCTCTCACCTTACAATTTACAGTGCAATATGAGGAATTTGTATATATTCAAAAACTCATAAACCTCAACCGGATGGTTCAGATAATGATTAGGAAACTGTGGATTGACTCTCAATACGTAGCACCACTACGTGTAATCACGTATGTGCCAGTTGTATTGTAGAGTAATCGATGTTCCATTACTAACTACGTAGGGGTGTTGATGATATCCCCAACTAGGGATCCACAGTGGTCATGTGACTACGTCACATGACCGGAAGTAAATACACATAGTGAGAATATATCAACAGAAACCTCCAATATTCCCAATTTTACCGAGGTCACGGGTGCCGTCAATTGCCTTGGTCCGGGAACCGTTGCTTTCGAGAAATCAAGCCAGTATTGGAAGAAGAAATGGTTGATTATTCTCATACTACATTTATAATAGCATCAGATATCTATTTTTAACGGATTCTTTTCTGGCACATGTCCTTTGTGTCAGTATAGTTTAATGATCGCGTTGTTTAGCTACTGATGCTCGTGATGAACTATGAGCGTTATCTCAAGCGGTCTAAAATTTGAAGTATTAGCTCCATCAAATTTTGCTAAACGATACGTTACAAAAAGACAGTAAGGAACGATGCTTAACGCCATATGTCTCGGTTAAGTCAGGTAAGTAGGTCGCCAAGCCAATACCTCACGCCAGCTAATTGGTCACAGTCATCGGCAACAACAAGATGTCAAAAGTGAAGGGATGAAACACAGATTCCAATTAGAATTCTCAAATCCGAAAACGATTCATTATAGGAGAGTATTGTTTAAGTACATAGTAGTAATTAAGTTGTGAAAACGGTGCCACAAGTGTGACCCAGAATATTTTCAAGTGTTCAAAACTATGCGTCAAGTAAAATAGTCTAATCGTGCCAAAGTTGCTATGGAAAATATCCAAGTCACCATCGACAAATTAGGCACGCATATGATTGATCCAGTATTTGGCGGTAGCAGAGACTCAACAAGTAAAGTGAAAGAGAAATCCCAAGTTTGTAAGTGATATGCTGTGGGACAAGCTCGACAACTACAACTTATCATAAAATACCTTGTTCCCAGCTTAATTTCCAGATTAAGAGAATAGTTTTTAACTTCTTATAAGCATTAAACTTTCGCTATGTATTGACTACAGGGAATGTAAAGAGTACCGCTTCTCCACATACCAGATCACCATACCCGTCGGGTGCAGATGGAGTGTGGAATAAACTTCCTGGTGAGGCTATATTGTGTTCACTAGCGTGTAACAGCTTGGGACTAGCGTGCAAGACTAAAAGTTTGATACCGCACACGTGAGGCACTAAACTACACGCAACGCGTTTTTCCTTTGACAGTTGACTCAATTAATTTTCTTCGTCGATCACGCTGTCGTAGCACTTCTCTATCTACACCTACAACCTCCTCAACTTCAGTTCCAGTTTCAGTCCGCCATAATTTAAACCATGGACTTCCTCTATTCATCACATCATATTCTTTTACTCCCATTGCAGCGAAAATTCTACCACGTTCCCAGAGTCTCTTCATTATTGACAGCGTTCTCAACAAGTAAGTACTACAGTCCTCTCTACTTCATTGTACTACAACCTTCCAAAACGGTGTTGGCATCATGATGTCGTCAATGAACGCCTACTATCCAACCCTCGGATTGGATTGTCAAGTTAAGGGCTGTTGCTCTGTCGCTCCCGGGTTATGTGGCAAGTATTTACTAGTGTGCCGTAATGGCCAGCGTTGGGGTGCAGGGTTGGCGAAGTAAGGGCAAACCGCGTTGATCTTTGGAGAAAACGGTCTGGTTGGTCTTCCTTGCACTTTTGGTATAGTTGTCGTTATTTTCCACTCACTTAGGAGAGCTTCGGTCGGTACGGGTGACTGGTGAGATAGCCAGTACAATCGGGTTTAGAGGTTATTCTTTTTTTCTTTTCGAAGAGCGGTTGCTAACTTTTACTATACTCTATCACCTTAGGGGCAAAGCCCCGTTCGGCAGGTAAGTCCCTTCCCTCCCTTTGTTACTGACTGTGTTGCAGGGCGCTCACAATGGCCTACCTTCCCGCGGTGTGAGTGTTAATCCAAGTGAGACCAAAGGCCAAAAGAACTTTCACATCTCCCAAGAAGGTATTCGATCCCCTCTACTGAGCTAATAACACACGCTAATTTACTATAGTCTCCTCAATCATCTGCCACAAACAGCGTATGAGGGTTGCGTAGGGTCGGTTATGACATTTGGAATAAAGCCGTGGCCAGATTGGCTTGTACGAACTCATAAGCAGATCAGCCAAATAGCTTGGAAAGCAACAGGCATCATATATAGCAAAATACAAAACACGAAATGGCATACCACAATCCTCCGTATAAGATTCTATCAGTTACACCTCTTCGTGTACCCCTCTCTACCCTCTGAATATCATATGACTCTTCGCCATGCATGTTGAATGCAAACCAACAACTGTCGACGATCCGTTGCTACTCTGATACGACTCCTCTATGCACGAATACACATTCAAAAAACTGTCGAAGAAGCATTCAAACAAACCCCATTACTGAGAATCGACTATAATAGAAAATTGTTCCTTACGCTAACACAAAACTTCGATATACATTCTTGACTGCAGAAACTTTAACTTAGCAGTAGCTAGAGTCAACCTTAGCGAGATTTGAATCTTTGGGGTGATCTCTAGAGGGGGATCAAAGTAAAATGAGATTCATTATCCTGTGGTGGCAGAAATTGCATGTCATATATCGGAATATTAGCAGATCAGAATGGTTCGGAAATGGGGAGACGGCAGCAGCTACCGGTGACCGTTATATTGGAACTCAACGACTATATAATACTTTATTAGCTTGAGTAGTTGAATGTTCAATATTTTGCCAACAACATGATAGATAGATTTTTTCATGGATTTCTTAGACTCAATTTCGAGTTCTGACCACTTTTATACTATGTGATCTAGAACTCTTCGTCTAAAACCTTACTGAATTAGACCAACAGCCCTTCAAAACTGCCGGTTCTCGCTGCCGCCAAGCATAACAAACTTGACGTCTAACAAATTAAGTTAAGGTTACCCCACTCCCGCTTTCACTCCATCCTCACTATGCCCAGTTAGGCATAATTCTCTGACATCTATCAGTCCTTTTATATACAGTGTTTATCTTCTTTCATTCGTAATTTTTCAGTTTCCAAATGGTAAACACTTAGGTCGTTATGTCTTCGCAATCTAAAAATGTCGAATCTGCTACCAAGGGAACGACCAATGGAGCCACTGGCAATGATCAGGAATCTCCATATGATCCCACTTTCACTAAGATGGTGATGGAATCTATAGGGCCAAATGCAACTCCACGTTTCCGAGAAATTATGACAAGTCTTATAAAACATACGCATGATTTTGCACGGGAGGTCAACCTGACCGTTGACGAGTGGATGCAAGGTGTCGATTTCATGAATGCGGCTGGGAAAATGACCACGGCTAAGAGAGATGAGGTACAACTTGTGTCTGATGTATTTGGCTTGTCCTCGTAAGTAGCCCCATTTGAGCCCATCAATCTACCCGCATCCCTGACTCATTTGCGGCTAGATTAGTCGATGAGATTACAACCAAGCAAACAGCAGCCGAAGGCTACGAGGCAACTGCAAGCGCACTTCTCGGGCCATTCTTTAGAAAGGATGCACCGATGAAAGAAAATGATACTAGTATTATACAGCATGAACCTGATGGCGAGGTAGTTTATATGCATGGTTATGTGCGTGATGCAGTTTCTGGTGATCCAGTTGAGGACTGTTTTATCGACATTTGGCAAGCTTCAACCAATGGTTTATACGAACAGCAAGATGAAAATCAAAATGATTGTAACTTAAGAGGGAAGTTTAAAACTGATAAAAATGGCTACTATGGGCTCTACTGCCTTCGGCCAACACCTTACCCGATCCCCGATGATGGTAAACATTGTACTCCATCTGGTTAGAAGCAGCATTTATTGACACAGGATAGGCACAATTGGACAGTTGATGAAGTCACTTGACCGGCACCCATGGAGACCTGCCCATATTCACATATTGGTAAGATTAGGACTAACGTTCTATCCCTCATCGGTTGAGGCTAATCTACAATAGGCTGGCAAAGAAAAATATAGGGCTTTAACTACACAAATATTTGATCGAAAGAGTGATTATTTGACAGACGACACAGTATTTGCAGTCAAAGACTCCCTTGTTGTCGATCTAGTCCCTCTGCAGGGAAATTTACAAGCTTCTTTAGAGGTTGTATACGACATCAGTCTCGTTCCTATGTAAATGTTTTATAAAATAAACTTCACCGCTAAGTGTATTCAACGAAACTAAGTAAATAATAAAAACTCCTAAAATTCAAACCAACAAGACCTCACAACTTTTTCCACCTACCAGTCGAGCATTGATCATAAGATCAAACCTCATGAACCCTGTTAACTTCCACACATAGTCCCCTTCTGAAGCTAACAGTAATTCCTTGCAAGAGACATTAGAGATTGTGCTTGGTAGATTCAAATACTAAAATATCCTTTGCATAAACACAATCTTTAACCTACTGTCCTGACATTTTATATCAAAACTGTATTGATCCACTTCTTCACCATTCTGAAATAATCATTTAATTCTTGTTAGTTGCGTCCCATTCTGTTTCAGGGGATTTGCTCCAGCTCTTATCGGCAGAACTTGAACTTTGGTTGACCTCAGTTGTCCTAATAATTCCTTCCTCCATGTTTCCGGAGTTGTTAGTATTAGTCTTTTCGGACTCATGAGCTCTTGAATAGTCACTTCGACGTAACAATCCTCTTGAACTCCAGCCGGAACTAAGTGATTGGAACCGTTTAGTGACGAGCAAAGGACGCATAGCCGCGAGAGAGGTAGCAATGATACCGAGGCCAATCTCAACAGTAGAACTATGGCAAGTCAACTTAGATTTTGTCACAATGACAGTGATAGCTCGTACCAGATAGCCAATGGCGCCCAGTCTTTCCAGAAGTCATTTGTCTTTAGCAAGATATGAATCGGATATGATCTAGCAATAGCTGCAAGTCCACATCTACTCGCGTTTAGCTTCCCCCGCCCGCTCAGTACAAGTGATAAGACTTACAGAAGGCCGAGTCCAAGAAGAATAGAAATGCCAATCTTCCTCTCCCGGCTAATCTGTACATTCCATAATAGCCAAATGGGTATCAATCCCAGCGTCCAATCTGCTACAAAACTCAACGCCATATGTGCATATCCGGTGTTTGCCAATACTTGATGATTATTGCAAGATCCAGGATCGCCAGGAATCCAGTTCCAGAAGAACTGAACTGGATCACATTGGAAGATGACGATAAAGAGGAAGCAGAGAGAGTAGATTATCATTAAGACCATGATGATCCAAATAACGACACGTTGAGACTTTGTCGAGGCAATGCGCAGAAGTAAGAATGCCACGGAAGTTCGGAGAAATGCAGCGGTAATGATGTAAAAGAGCTCCATGAGATAGTAGTATTTAGAGCCTTCTGTCATTCCCGGGAGGGCTTCGATGAAAGTGTAAACTTGGATTCCATGGTTGAAGACATTGATATTGGCAACGTGGAATGTGAATCCTGCGTAGCAGGTGTAGCAAACCTTGTCTAATTAGTCGACGTCACATATGCGTATTGAGGATGATTTACCAAAGTTAGAATAAGAAAATAGTCGTCAACGTCAACTTTCTTCACCATAAATCGCCGGACATAGAGCCTGGTGAGGACAAAACCCCAAGACAGTGGAAGAAATACGGCTTGCGTTACCAAAGTTGCCAGTGCATGAGTGGAATAGTCCATTATTAATGTATATTAAGTGAGAACATCCGGCATACGGATATTGAAGTCTCTATGATATACTAGGTGGGAATGAAAATCTCTGGGGACATTTTGCATAGAGTGTCAAAAATAAGAGACAAAGAAAACTGTGTTCTGATACGAAGTAGCCAAAGAACAAAGTGAGCAGATGTCACGAGCACTTTCCTTTGATGGTTAAAGAAGTGTAGTAATTATGTCATTCCTTCAAATCGACAAATTATAGCTATAGGAAGGGAAGGTATTGCAATACTTAGGCGACACGGAAAAGCTACTGAGCGATAGATTGAGTTTCAATGTAGAACCGATACTGTAGTATAGCTATTCTTAATCCCCTTTTTTGATTCTTGTAGGATTGATATGAAGGGACACCCGAGGACTTATTCATCTCCTGGGAGGTGACACTTTGGGCATGGCCGAGCCATTTCCGAATCAAATTGCCCACAGGGCCAGGTTATTGATCTAGAAACTTTGCCACTTTGATCTCACGGGATGAATAGTCGTAGAGATCCGTTGTTTTTAGTGACTCTTCAGGATTTTCCTCGGCGGGGCAATATCTCTGTCGTGCTTGATTTCATCAGTCGATTTCTTCTCATGCATGAAGCCGTTCTCCTGATTGATGTTCCTAGCCGGCTCCTTCCTTGACTTGCCAGAAAGACTCAATTAACCATGAAGAGTAATGTTAGTAGTAATTCAAATGTTTAAGAGCAGTAGTCATATGAACCTTGTATGACTTACCTTTACCAGAACGGGTCTCGATAGTGGCTCTTCTCCTTCTACGGCCGGTCAAGGAGGCTTTCTTCTTATACTCATGATTGCTCTTGATTACGCCAGTATTCAAAATTGTCTTCTTGGCCGCTAAGTACCACTCGAAACCGTTTTCATTGTTTAGAGAGCACGTTTGTTGTGTTGCGAATTATGAACTTCTGGAGGCTACGGGTTGGCTACTCACTGTGGCGGTTTCATTTCCGGGCTCACGGAATGGCAATTTTTTGCCATTTTGACTTTGTGTATGTTCGAATTGTATAATTTCTCTCAGTTTGCTTTGGTGCAGAATCGAGCTTATATTGTGAGAGTTTAATGTAGGGTGCTATCATAAGAGGAATTGATAGTAGCTCGATGGGTTGGTAAGTGTGAGTGAGTGAATTGAAATTATCTCTTAAGCTTAGTCTTCGGTCATGGATGCGATTAGACTCTCGTACGTACCAAAAGCGAGATGAATTGAGGTGAATGAGTCTACTTTACACGGGGAACGTTAAAAATGATGCTATTCAAAATGCAAGCTTTGTGTCTACGGCCAGAGAAGCAGAGAAACTCTAAATAAACGTAAACCTTCTTTCACTTATGATAAGAAAAATGTGTACACAACCAAGTAGCATGAATGAGATGAGGAAATTATAATCTCAATGGAGTAGTATAATATGTTGATACATTTTCTGTGTTCGAAGCCGAGGTTGTGTAGAACCTGATGCCAACAAATTTAACGTAACCTGAGCAAACCCAAACAGGTCACCGAGGAGTGAAAGTCATAGTGGTTAAAGGTGAATTAGCCAGAATAGAGAGAGGCCATTCCATCCAAGCATCCCATTCCTTGCCAAGGCTATCTGACACTTCGCGGATCATCAACACAGGTTGCTCTCTCCAGAACCACCACCTTTCACCCACAAAACCAATATTGTACAGCCCCGCTGCATACCAATGTGCGATGATAATACTTGATATCTGATCATACTGACTCGCCAGAGATAGTGCTTCGGTCGACCAAAGCCCGGCATACCGCAAAATCCACACAAGATTGTTCTCAGCCTCTGCTTTAGTGAAGTCACCTTCGGTGGTGGTAGCAATGAGGGTGGTGAGAGATTGAATGCACTCAACATAGACTTCGTAATGCACTGGTCGAGGCTTGAGACCGTTGAGCAGATTCATAAGAGCTGCTAAAGGTCCGCTGGATGGAGTTACACTTCTATAATATAGTGGCAAGGCACAAATATGCCCGAATGGGCCTTGGCGAGCTTGTTCACAGTTCTTTTGAGCGATTGAAATTGCTGCCTTAATATGAATCCAGACTCCTCTCTCTGGTTCTGATGCGAATGGGTGGAAGTCTCGACTAGAGCTGTAGTAGATTGCAAATAGTAAGGACGCTCCGACTATACTCTATGATTAGTATTTATAAAATAAGGTTAGGATATGCATGTGTAGGAGCTTACGGAATGCATCTTGATTATCGACGACATCAATCTCAGAAAACATCACGCGAATCCGTGAAAGTGCAAGGTGCAGATGGTGGCTTTCTAGCGTATGACAATCGATGCCCGATGGCATGTTGGAGTTTTCGTAAAGTTTCCGGATATGGGAAGCAGACACAGCAAGTATGGCGTGCATGAGAAATTTGTGCTTTGTACCAAGTCAGCACCGAACAGGGCACTGCCATGAAAAACTTTTAGGTAAGACATACCTCAAGGGCAATTTGTATAATGTCTCGACTCCAGCACTCTTGCGGCAGTATTAGATCCAAACTGGTAGATGCTTGAAAATGTTCTAAGAGCATTTTATCGTGCGGATCAAAGTCCAGAGACTCAACGGGTACTGGGGACAACTGCTTCCCCGCCGACCCGCTAAAAAGCTCGAAATGATGTTGAAAGTTGAAACTGGGCGACTTGATTCTGTTGGGTGGTGTATTCAGTCCGGATACAGTAGGACTGCTTTCTCTTGTGGAACTTGGCTGCGTGCACACAGAAAACACACTTGTTTTCTCCTTCCACTTCGGTTCTTCCACATATTCATAAACACATTCTCGCGTCTGCATGGTACATCGGGAGCATTTGGGACGCTCTTCGCCGCACTTCATAATGTTAGTCGTTGATAATAAAATACAAGCAACACATCTGGATGTGCCTGTAATGTTCTAGAACATGCACAAGATGCCAATAATGGTAGAGGAATGAAAGTAACTTTTGGTTCTCACCTTGACCCTTCTCTCTTTACATGCAAGACAGCCAGAGCGAGATTTCCCCTTCGATGCTCGGGAACGTCTATCAAAACTTTCATCTTGTATACGTGATGCAGATCCAGACATCTTGTCGAAATCTAGCTCCTGACTTGAGGAGAGACATAGAGTACTTAACTGTACAAAGACAATACAGCTTCACTGTACGACAAGATAACTGGGTGGCTATAGATCTAGGGACTTCCATGCACCAAATGAGACAAGGCCGAGGATCTTTCCTCTCTCTTATACAAGAAAGTACACTATGACAATGTGGCGCCTATTGAAAGGCGACGTTTCTCATGTTCTATCCAAAATATCTGGACGGGGAAACGCATGGCGACCACGAGGAACAAGGATGTCAAGAGGCTTCCAAGGCTTATAACAACAGCTGGGTGACAGGAGGAATCGTCAGCTCTCGGGTAAAACACAAATAGATAGTGAGAGAGCACTCGATCAGTCGTTTCTTCAGCTAGAATGACGATTTTTGGGTAGATGGGGGCCAATAAAGTATGAAGTAAGATATTAATTAGATACAAGGTTTGTATGACACCCGGGCGTCGAGTAGGCATGATGTTAAATGTGCGATATAAGCTTAAAATCTTAAATTGTAAAAACGCAGTTCGTGCCGGTGTGCAAAGGTTGCCATATGAGTAAGACTACACGGATCATAGGGTTCAGGTCGCACTTACATATGACGGTACCGCATACTATGAGCTCCTGGTACAGTCATCATTTTAGAACCACTAATTTCGATAATGATGTAGACGTTAGAGGAACATCGAAAGACATGATATACTCAGCCATGAAGCGATGAACCTGGTGAAACTGTGGGAACATGGCGCTCCAACTTGAAGATTCCTCTACAAATTGACAACATTGTCGGTAAGTTCCCAACTAGGAGGCGAGAGAGAGATGACGGCTCATATGTGTAAGCCAATGGTCGCTGTAAACGCGAGCTTTCACTTTACATCTGATGTAAGACATAAGCAGTAAGACTGATTACAAAGCACAGGTTGAGAATGTATTTCAGGAGACTTGTCTACAACACGACATCACAAACCAAGATATTTTATTCTTCGGTTCGTGCTTCTAGAAAATGGCAGCGAAATTAGAACTCGGTGACTCGGTGGAGAAACTTCAAAAGGCTATTGCCTCAGCTCAAGTCAGAAAAAACATGCTGCTGATGGCCGGAAGGGACACTACCAATTGGAATTGGAAGCTACAGTGAAGAACCGTGAACGACGAGTAGAACATGTATTTGCAATTCGTCATGAGCAGGCCAGAAGGGAGAAGGGAACAAGGAGAATGGAGGTTGAAATGCGGCTGAGTTGTGCTCGAACTAATAAAATATGATTGGGTATCGCTTAATTAAGGCTAATTTTGATGTCCCGCATTTGGTTTGAATACCTATCTAGGCGAGGAGCTTGGAATTCATCAACAGCCTTGTCTTTCAACATCATACTACCTCCTGTACTGCATCTTGAGCCAATAACGTGCTGTAGCTCCACAGATAGTTTCCCGATATCCATATCCATTGACGTCCTCAGTATTCCACGATGGCAGACTATTCTCAACAAAAGGTTCCTGACCTCAAAAAGCTACTTGCAGAGCGAGGATTGGTTGTATCTGGAAACAAAGCGGACCTCGTTGCCCGTTTGCAAGAAGATGACAGCAAGAAGAGCGCCGGTAAACCTGGTGAGTATCCATACGCGATTGCAACAAGGCGAATCTTATAGCTAATAGATACTCACAGCTGCCGAGGATGAAATTGACTGGGATGAGGACGACAACAAAACTAGCACTGCGCCCGCCACTGCTGTCGCACCAGGTGGTCAAGAGCCCGCTGATACTCCCGCTGCAGTGTCAGGTCAGAAAGCTGCTACGGTTCCCTCGACTGCCGCAGATTTGAAGGCTGATGCAGGAGATGCGCCGAAGCCAGCAGACAATGCTGACGCGTCATCGGGGGCTCCCGCATCCGAGATAGCACCCAAAGTAGAGGCACCAAAGGTAGATTACAGCGCGGGAATCGCTAAGACTGATGCCGAGAAGGAGGCGGAAAAGCGAGCAGCGCGCGCGAAACGATTTGGAATTTCGGAGACAGCCGAGGCGACAGAGGCGGAGAAGAAGCTTGAGCGGGCTAAAAAGTTCGGATTGGATACAACGGAAGACGTGGTAAAGGGATTAGACGATGCGCTGCCAGACCGGAGAGCAAAGAGAGGGCGTGAAGGAAAGGACGACGGGCGCGGAGGACGAAATGCAAAAAGGCAAACTCCAGATCGGAGAACGGAAGCACCCAAAGGGAAACCTGCAGTGGTCGCGAAGCCAAAGCCTATAGGACGCATCACAGATGATCCATCCGAAAAGGCAAAGGCAGAGGCTCGTGCAAAGAGATTTGCGACTGCTACTTGAGCGAGCAGCCACTCGTCTAGTCAGAAATTTGAGATCTTTTATTGAAGTACTGTACAAGCAAGTCTTGAGGCCCTTCCAACTAAAAACCGTTCTCCCTGATAAAATTGGTCTTGATGCACCCAAAAGGATATGATCTACGATTCTTTGGAATGTTAGCTGCGCTGTATACTAGAGACAAAATAAAAATCAAAAGACTCAGGCATTGAATATCAAAAGGCCGCTCGGTCTCCAGTAAACTCATGGGAGCTACGGGAGTGGAAGAAATCGCACAGAAAGGACACGATCATAATGAGACATGCGTGTGCAGATCCTAAATTTTTTTACAGTGTGACGAGCATTACAGACTCTGTAATTAGTGTTTACTCTTTTTTTCTACACTAGCTCCATATACGCGACCCACGGGCGAACATCACCTAGGCGAGTAATTGGCATACATAGCTGCAGTGTGGAGTAATTTATTTGATTCGCAACTACTGGCCATGCAGCCTCTGATCCTCAGATCCTCTGTTCAGTGTGCTTTGACAAGATCCGCTCAAGTTATCCGAGTTGATTAGAGGAGGCCACTGCGCTGGAGAGGTCTCATATTGCCAATGCTTTGAAGCCTATCCTTTCCAGCATAAGTTCAGCTCTCGATATCAATCTCTGAAGGAGGATCTAGCCTCATCACAGTTCATCTCCTGTTTGGTAGCACCATTCGCTATCGTCAGCTAGAGTGAGGATCTATTTAGGACTAAGGAACAGAGTTGACGGGAAGTAATGTAGCCTAGCAAGTGGCTGGCTGACTGATGTCTATATACGACATAACCTCGCCAATTCGCTTGCTCGCTCGCTCGTTCACGCTTCCTGGCACTTCCTCGCCAATTGAATGCAATATCGGTAGGTCCTACTGTCGCATCTCATATTTAAAATTTCCATGAGCATCGACTCTATGAGAAGAAACGACATGTTCGGCACTCAATGTCCCCACAGTAAGATCAAGAATGACTTGGGAGTATCGATCTTCCCAGGAATATCCTTTGGCGGAGTATTATTTCTCTCGATTTTCTTCTCCCCGTCGGCCTATCTCACATGGAATCCAAGGAATATCCTATCTACAGGATCCATATTCAATATAAGCGGTCTTTAGGGTGACTTTTAGCACGACCAACGATAGCGCAAAGCATGGAAGTGATGTTCTTATAGGCTTGTGGTCGTTTGCGGGGTGGAACGGGATGTGGGACAATCGTGTGAACTCTCTTTATCACGTCGGACCACACACACACATATGTAAAGCCATAGTCCGGAGACACAGGGGAGACGACGACGTATAATATAAATAAAGTACAGCTTAGAGATATTATAGGCTTAGGTTAGAGTGCTGACGTCTCCTCCTCTGGCGGGTATTGAGAGTAGGGACGGAAGTAACCTTGATAGCCACGAGACTACGGCGAATAGTTGCCATTTTCCCACGCGAAAAGATTCAGGAAGGGACGCGGAGCAGGGACTATCTACACCCTCTTCCAATGTTCAAGCAGCAAGAGTGGTGGATAATAATCGAAGAGTGCTGGGTGTGCACACCACTCTCGATAGATCACGTTACTGAAATGGACCCGAAAATTCAGACCAGAGACAGCCACACACCCTCACCTCCTTCGAGTATTGGCAGTTGCCATCCTTTATGTTGACGAATCAAAGGTCTCAGATGCTGTGCTCGCTCTCATCACCATTAATTGCCCGTAGGAACTCTACCCCCATCCCAGTACCAGTTTGATTATCCTTAATATGGAAGCCCTCCCGTGGGCTACTCACACTTTCGACAAGATCCCTCTTCTCTTGGGTTCCGTCAACCTGAGCTCAGCCTCTTGCCAGCACATAGTGAGGCAATTCTAATTGACGTAGATGCATAGACCCAAGATGCCCTGGTAAAGCTGAAGCGCGCATTAGCGAGAGACGCGATCGACCGCAGGCAACATGTGTGTTGGCAGCGGCAAATCTCAGTGAGGATCCGAGGATGATGAGTTTGCGATCGTGGCGCAGAACGCCACATAGCGTGGAGCTATAACATGATAGGCATATACTTATTGTACAAGCTATATATGCAAAGAAAGAATTTTGCTTGTAATAATTATGCATGCACGGAGCAATGTTGGTTGGTGAAGTGGTGAGGTAACCCGAGGCAACCGCCTTCGTATGCTGGTCTGACAATTCGTGGGCAATATAACCCTCCATATTGTGCCCCAGGAAGCAATGGAGAACTCAACGGCCATCAGATGTCAGAATCCACAACCAAGTGACTTGGGGTATGTTGGTACGATGGACGGCTATGGATGCCAAAAAGAGAATAACTTCGCGCATATTTCAGGGGCTCAGGGGGTTTCTCGCTGTCGCGAGCCGCCGGACGACAATCTGTGAACCATTGGTCGAAAGATTTTCTCATGAGGCCAATCAACGGTGTCACCAGGTCTGGCTTGGAGATCAGAGGATTTCAGGAACAATGGAGATGGGTATATGTGGAATGCTCATCGAATGGTATAATGGAGATTTCATCGAAAAACACCACTTAGAGCCCTAGGCGGTTTCTCCTTACTTTCCTGGGGCTACTTGTACCACGAGGAGCGGGCGTAGTTCCATCTTAACCACTGGATAGCCATGACTCCGAAAGTCTTCTAGCAATCACGAGATCCCAGTCTGTCACTTGTAGCCTGTAACCTGTAACCTTAGTGAGAACCAGATTAGAACCGCGGTTGGGAAATACCTTTCTTGATTTCACCGTCATTCTCCAGCCCAGGACTGGACCTACTGATACACTTGATCAACGGCTGAGAGCTGAGACTGTCGTCCGTATTGTCGATCGTTCCACCCCAATGATCCAGCTCCTCCAATTCCAACGGCGTCCAGACTCAAAGGCGTGAGTGATGCTTTTTCCTGCTCGAGTTGTGTGGTCGTTGATAGAGGTACCGTACGAGTACTTGGGTTCACACCGTGATACTGTGGACCACAATGTACATGCAAGTCACGATATCGGTCTTGGCACGGGACGATCGTCTAAAATAGACAACACGCGCTGTAGGATACTGTACTCTGCGCAACTGTCCTGCTATGGCGCCTTGCAAGCCGACCTAGGAGAGAACCCATGTTAGGGATTACCAACGAACAGCATGTTGGCGCCTACAGCCGGTGGACTTTGATGTTGGCTACCGACGAAGGACCAGCGGTCTAAGTGGTGACTTCACTTGCGGGGGGCCTTAGGCCTTCCTTCAGGTGTCCCCAAGTATTTCCCTGCCTGGGACATCTTCCGCGCCAAAACACCACAGCGCCGGAGAATAACGCCTCAGCCAAACCTCACCGCTCCACGAATAGACGACTGCAGAGGCTCTACCGGTTTCTTATAGGGTCTCGAGGTACAGGAGACGTGCAGTGTGCAGGGCGGCGCAGTCGTCGCCGTGTTCTGTGAGGCCTCTATGCTATTCCTTGTCTCGCTTCTCTACGTTCGGCTGGCTTCTCTGTTGCATTTTGCCCTGCGCCAGACTCCTGTATTCGTACCTGCAAGCTGGATTGTATGGCTTCAGATGCGGCCAGGTACGTACCAGACCAACCGGCGTAACCGTCCCAGGCTTCACAACCGGTGGCACGTCAAAACCACCTGACCGGGTCGCCATGTCGCCCTCACGCTTTTGCTTGCATGTGCTGGAGATCGCTATAACGCCACCAGCAAGCTGCCGGGGTTGTTCTGGTTGATCGGAGAATAGCAGACTGGGAGTCTAGCTAGCGTTTCTTGTCCTCACTGACCGTTCGCGTACGGAGCGATTCTCTGACTCTTATTCCGTTTGCATTCTCGATTTTCCTTCACCGTCCTGCTTCATCGCCCCAGCTTCCCGTGCCCGCAAGCTCCCTCCCTTCTGAATAGCATGAGTTATGGCTAGCGTGGAATACTAAGAACAAGCGCCGCCTGGGTCGCCAACTGCACCTTTCCTCTCATCCTGGTCCTCTCTGGATCCACAGTCGAACAACGGCCACACCCTCAGCATCTGACCCTGTAGACAAGGGCCAGCCATATACACTCCTTCCCCTCCACACCTTTCTTTCAATATCACTTTTCCATATTCTAAGCTCGTGTGATACAATAATTGCTTCAATCACCAAATTCCATTGCTCTTGTTTCACACCCTGGAGGTTTGCGGTTTGTCTATCTATACACTGGCCCTTCCCCACGGAATACATCGTTACTATACGCCTAATAATTGCCTCATAATCGGGACAACCACAGGATATCCCACATTGCTCTTGTGATTTTATCCTATACTTAACCAACGGCTCCTGTATACCTTAACACGATCCGAGCTAGTTGTAAGATCTTCTACTACAATTCTTCTATAGTTGCTGACCTAAAGTTAGGAATGTTTTCCATGTCACACTAACTCGAAACTATCTTGGAATGTCGGCTACACCATACAACCACAGTAACATCTAGCAATAGTTCAGACATTGCAAGATATGTGAAAGTGGGAAACACGATGGCATCATATAAAGCAGGGGTCGAACCGCCAAATAGGCCAGAGGATTCCAGTAGGATTGGAAGACGAGGTGGTTATATGGCGCCAACCATCAGGTCAGAAAGTAGGGAGAGAGGAAATGTAGAAATTTATGGGCAGTTTGAGTATAGAAGAGCGCCGACTCCAGATAGGTCACGCCAGACTTCTCTTCCACGGCCGAAGGTGCGCGATCCTCCACCAAGCACAAAACCCGCGCCAGAAACAAGGTCAAAGTCTGGTATGGGTTTCGGAAGATCAACTACAAAGACCACTATCACTGGACCATCACCTGAGCTGAAAGGAAAATCATCACGCAACGTGTTGAGGAGGAAGCAAAGTTCCATTGCAAAACAAACTTCCAAGGCGGATCCTCCCCCGATGCCACAGATGGAAAGACCTGGATCTCGGTCACCTCCTAAATGGTCTCAAGCATCTGAACGCCGCCCCAGTATCGAGTCCTCTTTGAGATCAGCGGAAGCTTACAATGAAATATTTACTCGACCTCCCAGGGCTCGGACTGAGTCGCCTCAAATCATTCCAGAGCTGGATCGGTACCGAGTCAAACCGGACCAGAACCAAGCATTTCATGATAGAACTCCAGAAATTCCCAAACTCGCAACACAGGATCTTCCACTCGCAACACCCTTATCATCTGGATCGTCTGGAATGCCAAATTATGGAACTTTAAGCAGTAATCCGAATCGCTACAGTGGGTACAGCGGAAGTGGCTATAGCGCTAGTCCCTCGACACTCTTTTCCGAATCACCCGGTCCCGGCGCGTACAGTAGAGACACAACCCCAACATCCATATCATCTCAGACACCTGGCATCATTGCACCATTGAAGACGACGACGCCAAGGCTAAAGCAGAGCAACAGTCCTGCTTTTACTAGACTTCCAGTAACGAGACGGCGGGCAGGCAGTGTATCAAGTGAGGTTGAAAACCATGTTGCCGACAACCATGGGCTCCCAGCTTTGGCAGAATCCCTTACCTCATCCTCCTCAAATTCAACAGTGAAAGGAGATGGAAAAGTCAAAGTTAGGAAAAACAACAGCCCCTCTCCACTTCCACCAAGTCCACCCCCGAGGAAGTCGTCTCAGAAATTCAAGAAGGAGCGTTCGATCGAGGACTCGCCTACGAAGGCTTCAAAAACACCATCCGAACCGATCATGATGTCTTCCGATATATCGCCATCTAAATCATTCAAAAGTGCCCCGCAGTCACAAACGCATAATAAGAATATGCCTCCGGTTCGACCAAGCAGAGAGGGCACTCCCAACTTAGAGAAGGAGTCGATGAATATAATTCAAAGCAATCTGAGTGGTATCCATTTCTTACCAAGCAGGAGGCTAAGCACCCTTTCACGGGGCACATCGCCACTTTTGGGTCCAGCATCTCAACAAGCCTCCAAGCTTCAAGCCCGCAACCCGCCACCTAGTCCAGTTCAATCGGCCCATCGTGAAGGAACCCCAGCGCCGGCTGGACTGGGTTTCATACCTAATCTGAGACCGCCGCAAGAACAACATCCAGCTCTAAAGGCACCTGGAACTCGTACACCGAGTCCAAGTGTTGCCAATCCTAAACCTCGATTTGGCCTTTTTGGTAGACGAACGAAAACTGCTCCTGAAATTGCAACTCTTGATCACATGGAGAAAGCGTCCAGAAAGGGTCCAGCTGCAGGAACAGGCCATGAAGGATACGGCAGGTATGCCGCTCGTGGGCGGAGTACTAGTACGGGTGCAGCTGGAAGACAGCGAGGTCGTAGCATGAGTGGAGCACACTCGTCTCAGGAGAGTATTGCAAGTTCTCAAACTCGCGATCCATTTTTACTCGAGAGAATAAGTCCCGTAGTGATTGCAGGGGGTGGAGAGATCATTGAGAATAGGAACTCTAGTGGTGACCTTGCCAGAGTGGAAAGTAACACCAGTATTCCATATGGTAGACCGAGCACAGATTCCCGAGGCTCTTCCAAGACCAACTTGAGTCAAGATGTCAACCGCAATACATTGTGGCCATCTGCTCTTCCTAAGGGGGATAAGAGAGTATCGCTTGCGACGAAAGGGAGACATCCCTCGGACAGTAGTGAAGATGGAATTGGCAAGCCTACATTGGCACTTCGCCGTTCAATACAACGACTCAACAGTTCTAATGGTACCTTAAATCTACCAAAGCCCATCACTATCCCTGGCATGGGGATGTCGCCTTCACTAAAAAGCCTGGAGTCAAGTATCGTTTCAGAGGATTCACAAATGGAGACGTTGGCTGAGCTCAACAGAGGTCGCAAGGGACAGCTCACCAAACCGAGAAAGTTGGAGAAGAGAGCTAAGTCACCTCGGAAATGGAACTTCTTCCATCGCTCTCAACCCGGAAACAAGGAGAAGGACAAGGTTGAAGTGGCTATGCCTGTCACAATCGGCAGGCCTCCTGTCAAGGCTGTTCCACATTATGCTTTACTTGACTCGTCGGATGAACAACTAGAACCTAACGAGATGGATTTGAAAGATATACTTCGCGATGCTGATGTTGATATTGATGTAGTTGAATTATCAAACGAAGAGCTGGATGCGTTGCAGTTCGATGCATACAGAGAAAACTTGCGTCGAATAGAAAATCTCAATGCTATGATCGAGACAGGTATATCCATTCCTGAGAGGTCACCAATGATCTTTTCGTCGCCGGAGCGAATTCAAACACCCGAAGTTCACCAAGAAGAAATGACAGGTCCCAAAGACATCTCGCCACAGCAGCCACGACCGCTCCGCATTGTTACAGAATCGATCAAGCAAGACTTAGACCTGCATCCTCCTACCGACCCAGCTCCAACTCGTCCTAGCCGATTGGCGCAAGTCGGACGGATTCCGAAAGTTATTTCAGCAAGACCAGTAGCAACATCACCAAAGTCGTTCTCACGACCGTTTGCTCGACTCGGCACAATACAGCCACTTCAAGGGGCTATCATCTTGGACAAGGCCTCCATCGCACTTGGACACAGCCCTGCAAGGTTGTCGACTCCAGAGCCACAATCTGAATATATGCCAACCTCACCTCGAAAATCATCTGATTCCAAGTCAGATACTGCTTCTATAAATCATCAGGACTTTCTTGAATTCTCTCCTCGGAAAAACTCAGAGACTACTACAACTAGTAGTTCTGGTGGGTTGAGCTTTGTTGGAACAACTGCCATTGTACCCGAAGCCAATGCTGTGCTTGCAGAAGATGAAGTCTGGGATGAGTATGACGATCTGATGGGCAATGAGGGTGACAAAGCGCCTGTGTCAGCTACCTCGTCCCATGGTAATCCCTTTCAGTATGAGAGCTACGAGAGTCGACGTCTCCGCAAAAGCAAACTTCAAGGACTGGATTCGCCAGCACTTCCCAGAGTGACTGAGCCTTCTAGCCCAATCCGAACATCAGTTGCCACTTCATCTAGTATCTACAGTGTTGATATGTGCCAGCAATTCAAAGTTGCTCTGGCTCCGGAACGGTCGCCGACCACTCCTATGTCATTCACGGATTTCTTCTCTGGCTACGGCGACCGTAACAACTCAACTCCTGGAAACTCAGGGAAGAAGCCACGACGATCTTCCCAAAGTTCTCGGAAATCCAATGGTTCAAGCAGTCACATACGAACCACTTCGGGATTGGTGACCATTACTGAACAAGAAAGTAACTCCCCGGTCTCTCAAGTCAACCTTCGTGTAGGATCTATGACTGTTAGCAAGTGGCTTACATTTGGGCATGTCTTGTTCAGTCCAGCCAGGGAAGAGCTTATGCAGCTAGAAGGAGGAATAAAGCGTCAATCCATCCTTGTGATCGATGGTCTTGGCAATGGTTAGTTTTCGAGACATATTTGGCATTATCAGTACTGTTAGACTAACATATCAATTAGACGACTGGTCCTTCTACGCCTCTGAAACCTACCCTTCAGCGACATTTTACAACCTTTCGCCCACTCGCCCCCTCTCATCCTCTCAGCGGCTCTCGGGTGGTCCAACCCTCCCTCCAAATCACCGACAAGTTCAATACACTTCTACCCTCAGCAAATTCCCCTTCCCGTCCTCCACTTTTCATGTGGTAGTCTTCCGCTTTCCAACGGCAATGTCCACAGCCTCCTACTCTAATATCATATCCGAATCCAAACGTGTGCTCAAGCCAGGCGGTTACCTCGAACTTGCTGTCCTCGACCTCGATATGCTCAATATGGGTAATCGAACCCGTCGAGCAGTTCGAGCCCTGAAAGTCCAAATGCAAGTTGCGGATCCTGCTACTGAACTTGGCAGCGCCAGCGATGCCGTTCTAAAACTCGTTGGCAAGCGTGGCTTTCGCGATGTCAAGAGCTGTAACGTCGGTGTTCCAGTTGCTAGCCCTGTTCCTGCAAAAGTAGCACCACCAACTGAAGAGGTTTCTTTAGCCAGCATGCTTCAAGACGAGAGTACAGCTGCTGATGAAGGTATTACGAAAATGGTCGCAAAGGTTGGACGCTGGTGGTACACACGTTGCTACGAATCTCGTGTTCAAAGCCAGGAAGATTTACTTTCTGATATCGCCCCTTCACTATTCCACGATCGTACTCTCTTGGCTGAATGCGAGACTTGGAATAGTAGTTTCAAACTTGTCGTTGCTTATGCACAGAAGCCAGTTCAAGGTCGTAGGCGTACGAACAGCATTTAATCTCCTCTGTCCTTTGCCTATACCAAACTCGCTATTTGATATTACGGGAATCTGAAATTCCGCTTGGATTCGTCATTTCATCTCATTCATGCATAGCGAGCATATCAAGAGAATCCTTACACAGGTACACTTAAAGGCTCACGCCGCCTCTTCAAACTAATGTTATTGCGACAATAACAACAAACAAAATATAGGATATACCTATCATTCCATCGCTGCGCGAAAACAGTACTGTTTTAATATTTGCTTCTTGGTGCTGGTCTCAATTTTCAAACTTTTACTTCATTATTTCGGTTGGGTCCGGGGAAATGGGAGCGGGGACAACCACAGGAAGCATGAAGGAACCAAGTCATGATCACGAAGAAATGAGTTATACGACGATCTAAAGCCGGTGAAGCGTTAGCATGTTTTGTAGATACCCCTTTAGCATACTAGTAAAAAAAATTGTGTATGCTCATTTTCCGTTCCCGTTGTTCTTACTGTTCCATATAATGCGTCTCGCGTTGGACACTCCCTTGTGTCAAATTCCGTGTATTCTCATATTCTGTGTAAGAACGTGGGTTGTAGTAACACATCTTTTTTTATTGCTGTATGAGGTCAAATGTTAATCTACAGAGCGTCTTCAGATTTGCTGACCTCCATCCTACTCAAAATTCAACACAGCTGGAGCGTATTGCTCGTCCTTGGAATGTTGGATGTATCCATGATTACATTAGCCTTTCGCATAAACCAGAGGAATGTAGTAAGTATGAATTTCGTTATGACCTCTCAATGGTATCTATCCTCTCTGGTCTTCCATAGAAATCCCTCGGCGGGTATGCACCCTTCTCACAGCATATAGTAAGCAGATATTTTGTCTTTTAGTACTGCTGAAAAGCTGACTTGGCTTCATACAGCGGCGCTCGCTGTGGCGGTTCTCCATGCTCTGTCTGATTGGCTGATACTTCTTCTTTTGGTAGAACTTCCGGGTGTGACATATTCAAACCAGGTACTTGTATTGGTACCATTTATTCAAAAGAAGATTCTGCTTCTCCCATGCGTGATCGAACCAAGGGACATTTCCCAAATCAAATTTTGCACCGTGAAGTTCTCTTTGAACCTTCTGTGAGTATGTGGGGTTCCAAAAGTCGCCTCTCAACCAAGTCGTACACTCAACAGCTGTTGTCCTTTGATACTCAAAAGTCAGCCCAGCATTTTCACATGCGCGCCGTACTTTCGGTACATAGACATCCTCCGGTTCTCTTGGGAAAGACCCATTAGCCCAACCCCACATCCCTAACATTTTCACACTCTGGAGGTTCCCAGTCGTTTCCGATCTCACATATTGATTAAATAACTCAACATAATCGTCGGATCCCCAGCCTCCCTGCCGCGCTGATAGTAAGCATAAAGATCAAATGGAAATGAAACAAGGCAGGTAGGTACTAACAGTAAGGTTCGCATTCCATTCCATATAGTCATGTCTGAAGGTGATATGAGTTAAGGAGTCGGGGATAAGCTCATGTAGTGGTGGAGCAAGATCTGGGTACCAGCCCAAGAAGAACTGAGCCGCCACTTCCAATCGCTGAAGCTTAACAAGATGTTTGAGGGAGCCAATTGACCCTTTTGGGCCATATCGACCCTCCATATGGGAATCTAAATTCGATCTATAGCTCCCGTTTCTGTCCAGTACCGCTTGGCCTTCTTCTCTTATATGAACTCCATAATCTTCGGGATTCCAGATACATCTGATTGCGAGATTCTCGAGCGCACTTGATTTGTGATCGTCGTCCAAGTTGGCCGTCAAGGCATCTCGCACTGCAGGACCGTCCATAACTGGGTCCAGGTAAGTTCGGAATGGATTGTGATATAATTCAACCGTTAGAGACGTGAGATTTGGAGCAGTGCCAACAATTCTTTTAAGTGCAGCCTCGGTAATGTGACTGCGGTATAGTACTAGCGTCTTCAAGTGAGGTGCTTTTACAGTACTGTCAATAGTGCAAGGAACGGTAGACGCGTCCGGAAACGTAACGTCAATTGCAACTCCATGCTCATTTCGAACATCAGAATACAAAGAACGGGACGGCAGTATCTTCGTGCCATCTTCAGTCGTAAAAATAGGGAAATTCCACCTAAATTTGGTATAGATCTCCATATCGACCAATGACAATTTGATTGAAGAGATCTGTGGAAGCTGAAATAATAAAGGTATCCGTTTACTATCCCATGGTATCTCGGTTCGTCCAAATTGATCGCAGTCAATTTCTTCGAGTTTTTGTAATGATAAAATAACGTTCCATAGGTTGGCATAATTCGGTGCAAGATGCATCTTATCTCTTTTCCAAACCCCACAATAGTAAAAACTATTCTGAAGTATAAGCTTCTTAAGATTTGTGCAGTAGGACAGCAAGATTGTCACATAAGCATCATAATTGCCAATCTTTAATCTAAGAATCAAAGTCAGGAGCCTTGGTCTTTGCATAAATGATTTAACCAAGAACAGTACAAAATTGCTTGTACTGGTCGAGGTTGGAAATACAAGGGCTTGAGAACTTTACGTACTCCGTAAACCAGTCTTCTTCTTGTGATCCAGTAATGCTACGACCGCGCTCTGCTAATAATTTTAAGTCATCGTCGGTAAGCTCAGGCTTTCCAGCCGAGCGAGCGCTCCAAATTGTGTGGGGGGTTTTCACTTGCTTAAAATCTATAGTTTCAATCATGCAGCCAATTTCAGGCTGCTGAAGCAATCTCCTCAATAAGAGGTGAAGTCCTGGTCTACGTGATGGGTCATAGGGTTTCTGAATCCTTTGCCAGAGCAGACGTTCACTGTACAGTATAGTTATCGACGGTAATTCCCAATTGTTAAATTTCCAACGGAGATGCCTGTAGAGGGTAGGTTGAGTCACCCATTGGAGATGTTTGGAAGTGTTCTGAAGAGCATATCTGTCAAAAAGAGAAGTAAGTGATAGCACATGTTGTAGTATCTCAACTGGAAGGTCATGGAATGTCGCTTTTAAAGCCATTATGGGCTAGTAGTCGTTGTACCTAAGAGTAATTCTGGTATTCTTATATTACAAAAGCTGATCCGTGCGGGGAGAGATGCTTTTATCATTTATTGATAACAAAGGGCTACTTTTGCTGCCACTGTGATGTAACTGCTTCACTAATTTGACTTATTGATTACACTGTTTCTATCCTGTAGAATTGACATGGTCATCGAACTTGGAAATGATCTGCCTATGCTACTTATCTTGTTCAATGATAAATCTTGATGGTTTGCCAGATACCAAATCGAGTAGAATCCGAAACAAAGACAACGCTAGCGGTGATTCTTTATTCCTAAAGATCTACCGGGTTGATCCTCGAAGCTGTGAGTGGTTGAGACAAACCTAAGACAAATCAAGGTTAATACACAATATGTATGCAGACGAGGTGGCCTACATGGAGTTCTTTATTTGAATTCGAACAGTGGGGTCAGACTTGAAGACAAAAATGTGAAGAAGCACCAATTTAAAATTCATTGTCCTTTATTTCACATGCGTCAAACCGTTGCTCTCCATACCGTCATCTCGATTGCCACCAAATCGGCACTGCTTAGCCCTTTACAAAGGGTAGTAAATGGGTTCCAGTTTCAGCGCTTCTACCTTTTTGGAAGGTATTCGGAAACACTGAACCAAAATAAGATCTATCGATTAGACTCTAGCAGTATATATTTAACAGTTCACCATACGCGTGGTTATTAGAGTGAGATCACTTCGAATACGCGGCACCAAACGCTCGTAATAGTGTAGTTCTCGTTGTATTTCGGTGGAATTGTTTTGTTGTTACATTGACTACGTACGAAAGGAGTGTTTATATACTCAATGGCTGGAAAGGTCATGTGACTTTGTTGCCTAACTATTCCATTTGAATATACCAACAGTATCAATTCCAAAATATTACAAGGAGCTATATTTCCAAAACATAATAGCCTACTTTATCAGGGCATTGCAACTCTTTTATTTAGTAAGGTGATATTTGGTTACCTTTGGACTTACAATAGAGTGATATACAGATCTAACACCCACATTCCAAAAAAATCAACAACGAGACGAAATTTCACATAATTGATATATAACTACTTCATATCGGCCAGGCTCAATCTTGAAATAATTAAAATTTCGCATATTTGTGCTATGAAGATCTAAATTTGCCAATGGCTTTACCATGGGGTCTAATTCTGGAACCAAAATACCTGTGCACAGGAGATTCCCTTGTATCTTTACACAATTATGATTCAAGCGTTTACTTGTCTATCTTGTGCGGGATAGTTTCAGAATCTGACATGTCTCAAATAATAGATATATGTATAGCAGGTTCCCTCTTAATATGAGTTATTTTCATTCGACTTGCCATCTGATACGACGCAACTTTCTCTCAAACTCACAGTCCACAAATGGATATGACAGACGCTGGATCCTCCTTTCCTTATCAGCGATTAATGTTACCTGATGTGTCTGCTGAAAGTCTGGGATACACCTCTTTCAATATCATCATACAAATTAAAGACCCTAGCCTGATCTCTGATGCAATACTAGCTCGCCTTGCACTCGATGCCTTATTACATGTCAAAGAGCAATGTAAGAAAAAGGACTCTCCTATGGTAGTTTCTGCTATCCTATCAGAAGACAAAATCTATCTATATTCATCAGTCAAAGGGGGAAGCACAGAAAATGACAAACGCTTTAAATCGATTCTTCTTGGTAATATCAAAGCTCGAAATAGGTTCTTTTTAAATTTCAACTAACGGCACATACAAACAGATGAAACTCGCAGCTCGATACTGGCGGAAGCATATAGTACTATCAATAAGAGAGACCATGCTTGTGGTAACAAATGTGGTGAGCTTATGGCAATTAGTGGATGGGGACGTCTCCCTCACGAAAGTAAAATTCTGAAGGGCAAAATTGTCGCTGTAGGACGAGAAGGTAGTTGTGGCGGTCCCGCTGGGGTAGCGATCAAACAACCTTGTGGTAAGAATTTGGAATCAGATCAGGCTAAGTTTGGGTGTCAACACGTTATTGAGAATCTCAAAGATCTTGAGTTAATTCCTATGGAGACCATAATTCCAGAGGTGACACAGAAGATCGATATAGAAAAAAAGTTTCACACGGATTTCTTTGCTAAGATACATCAAACAGAAGCCTAGGCTTAGGCCCAGGTATTTAGATCTACTGCAATATATCGATCCTTCTCTTCGTCCTTAAAATTGTAACATTTTTCCTGCAAATGTTTGCCGGCCCTCAGTGGTGATATGCTACTTTCGCTGCAAAGTTGTCTTTTGATTAAATGTTCCTCCCATCCCTCCGTGAGCTATCGATGAACTGAAGAGCGGTTGTGGGTGATCCACGCTTTGAAAATCGAGTGGGGTAGGTAGCTGGCTTGAACCTCCATCGCCTAGATGCCCGATCGCCCAATCTGGTATCTCTCGTCGCAGGATTCCCGTATCACAAACTCATCGAAAAGTGACATCAAGAACAACCTTGACAGCCTTTGCCCCCCCTTACTGAAATATCCTGCGACCATTTCTGTATCGTATACACCACCCCCTATTTTAAGCGAGATGTCGCTTATCTGGATGCCAGGAACATGAGATACCTAGTCACTTTAGCTACCTTACCTTGGCCGCTATGCCCTACGAGCAAAAGTTTATAGCTTGGATTAGTACTAACCCAGAAGGAGAGACCATGCCGGACATTCCAAGATCTTCGATGGCATACAAAACAATTCTCTCGATCGTTTGATCCTCTCATCTGCACCTAGTCTGACCCACTTGATGCATGGAGTCAATGGTGGTCTTCTATTAAGCTTTCCACGAAAATCACGCATTAATAGCAATAGGTACTGGGATATCAATCTGTTCAGTCTCTTGATGTGTAACAAAATTTGATTTTTTCTTCTAACATATATGAATTCATATCATACATAATATGGTCATAAACACCACCAGTAATCATGCTGCTAGCCCCAACAGGGTAGTTGGCTAGTCACAAAATCATACTAAATTGTGCAGTCTCAAGAGACTCTCTCGCCGTTACCTGCCGGCTTTCACTTCCCGATGCCTATTTCATGAAACCTTCAAGCTGATTTTTCCAATGGTGACATGATTTCTTCCCTTGTCCTTACAAACTTGTTTCCTTGGATCATGTTGTGCCTTGTGGTACAACAGAACGGGTGTGTAACTTGTGGCTGTCTTGGTGTTCAAGGTAGATGCTGCTGATGCTGAGGGATCCTCTTAGGATACTAGTGTAACGATGAGGAATGTCGACGTTGCCAAACATCACATATAAAACTTTACAACCAGGCAGCCGCCCGGCTTGCCTTCAACTTTGCTGGTACTCCTCGTCTTTCTTCCTTTCCTTCACCGGAAAGACATATCACCCGAGACATTATGATCACGACCCATCATCCCTAACTCATTGCTGTTGGCCCTATGAATCGGGTGGTACTCGGGGATACTCCTCGGAATTTGCTGTTGCATGCCGAAACTCGATGAGGAGTTTGGTCGTAATGGCGGTCTCTGCAACGCAGGTCTATTCGGGTTCGTACTGCTAGGAATAAGTCCTAAATTGCCTTCGAACTCCCTCTTAAAGTTTGGTTGTGCCTCATGAAAGTTGCCTAAATTGCTCGAGGGAAGATTATGACCATTACTGCTACCATGGGCATGATTGTGGTTATTCATATCAGGGAAGGTGTATTCACCTAGGCCTGGGAATTCCATTTGCGAGCCAATGACGGTTGGGGTCGAGAAGGGACTGCTGTCCCCACTTTCTGAACCATGAACTGGAGAGCTCAGATCCTCGATCCTCTTATCATAAGGCATACCAACAGGATTTTCTATCTTGAAGTCCACACTGTTACTCACTTTGAAGCTGTCGGATTGGGAGCCGGAGCTGCCAGACATGCTATTGGCCATGGAGTGGAAATCAGACGGCATTGTACTCATTATAGGTCCAAAGCCCTCAAAGATGTCTACCTCGCAAACCGGCGCAGCAGTATCTGGAACTGTCTGGAGCATTGGATTTGTAAGCGTGGGAAGAACTTCATGGACTTTGGAGAGGAGGAGCGGAAGAAATCGATTATCGCCGTTACGAAGAATCGATAGTAAGGTCATGAACTGATGAAGGTAGTCTCGAGGGCCAAGGGTGTATGGCTGGGGGTTGGCAGGTAATAATGAAAGAACGTCTGTCAATGAGCAAGCAACGTCGAACAATTTCTCGATCTGGTTTGGGTTAGAAACCAGTGATTAGAATAGATGGGGAAACGTACCAAACCAATACCATGGACCTCCATGCTTTGCTGAGAGAATTGAGAAGTCATGGAGACAAGGTCACGGGCGATCTCGACTGGGTATTGGAATGTCATGCTCGGATCATCGTGGTTGGAGCTAAGATATCCATTCTGGATGCTCAATTGCCAAACCATCGTCCTCAACCATTGTTGACTAGTCCTAAGATCCGCAGTCTGGTTTTCTGTCGTGTTACTAAGATATGCTGGGACTGCTTCGGTCAACTGTTTCTGGAGAGCCTCCAAATATGCTGCTGAACAGTCTGTTCGAGTCTTATTCCAAAGCGCAACGAATTGTTCGTCAAATGGGCGGAAGAGTCCCACAAGGTTTATAAATCCACCAAGATGGTGTGACTGTGTATCCGATGGATCATCATGTTCGGTTGGGAGGCTGATGGTAGCTTGGAGAGACAGTGGGCGATGGCGTTGAAGCGCATATGCTCTATTCATAATAATTAGTCACTGGCACAAACTCTCCATGCAAACAAACACTTTACCTTTCGGTGACAAATAGTAGCCAATAAAGCCTTCGTCTCCTTGCTGCGTTGACCACATCAAATTCTAAGTATGTCTCTTCTACCTGCATCCCAAGGATGTGTGCCAAGGTAGTCGCCTCCCTCAAATGAAACCAAGCCTTGTTGTGCATGTCGAGACCGAAGTAGCAGCCAAATAAGAAGAAGCTGGTGACTAGACTGTTAATGGTCGGCGTCTCGAGATGGTCGTAGCTCTTTCGCACCCTCAGTGTTTCGTCCAACAGCAAGTTGCCAGAAATGAGGTTTGCCCCGGGGTGGCTATCAAGTCCTGTCGCGTCACCTGGTATTCCCATGCCTGGTTGTATCATCATAAACGCACAGAGCGAGGTCAATAAACAATAGTTGTCGACATTTGTTTCCGCGTTCAGTGACTGGTATTCTATTGTGCCTCGGTGTAGAATGGGTAGAGTCGGATACATGTTGGCAAAGAAAAATTCGATACAATCCTTCATCATATCGGTCGTGAGGAGGCCGGGCGTGGGTGCGAGGGTTGGGCTACACGGAGGACTGTGGACACCGTTGATTCGATTCGCGACCTTCGAAGAGAGTGTGGACTGCCGTTGGGTTTCCCTCAGTTCGCTGATGACCTTGGCTCGCGACCCCTTGGGACCCTTTTTCTGCGGGATAGCGTGGTAGGTACAAGACAGCTGCGCCGACGAACAATTGCGACACGGATTGACGCCATCGCACTTCACCTTGCGACGGTGGCAGGCATCGCAGGCTCTTTTAACAGAGGAAGACATCGTGAGCGACGTTGATGGTCGGTCAGCAGCACGAGTGCCGGCCGATAGACTCGTTGCACCGGAACGTCGTATGGGAGTCTGTGGTACACCTCCTCTCACCGTGATGTGATGTGAATGCGAGGTAGTAAGAGATGAAGCGTGGAGTACTAGAGTACTTATTCGGTCCTTCTGGATGATCTGGGGAACAGATTCACTCCCATGAAATGCGGGGGTGAAGCAGAAGGCTTGGTTGGGGGTGTTGACAACTGGACTCGGCGGTATTACTGACCAGGGCTGAAATGCGGAGAGAATTGCCCGAGAGACGCGAAAGGAATGTGGTGCTGGATTGAGCGGGTTGCGAGTCTTTCTTCACACTTGACGATGGGGAGGGCGTTTGGGGGAGGAGGAGGTGGAGGAGGACGGGATGGATGTGGTTGAAGGAGCGACGAGAGGGTTGAAGGTGAAGGGGAAAATGCCAAGCAGATGGGCCAGGGAGGGATTTGCTAGTTCCGCAGGTTGGACGCCAAAAAGTCTCTGGGGGCAAGGGCTTCAAATCACACACATTACCGTCCTTCCATGACCTGGATTACATGACGACAAATCGAAATACATGCTGCCCGGTAATGCAATACGAAAAATGATCGGGGCGGTCGTTGTTTGGGTTTGGGGTGGTATGCCGTAACGTAGCAGAGGCTGTGTTGTGTGTCAGCAGTAGCAGTAGCAGCAGCAGCAGCGACCACATACTGGCATAGGAACGATGATTCCAGTGGCAGCAGCATGATTTGGAACGGGCTGTCAGTCAGCAAGCATGATACTCTCACTCTGGTTCGGATCGCATCACGATCACGGTGTGCAATATGCAATATGCAATATGCAACACGCGGTAGGCAATACGGCCTGTGCTGGTTTACGGTAACTGTGCAGAATTCATCAGTGTTTGTCTTGGACCGAGAGCTCATCTGATTCAAGTGAATTCGACGGTCCTGGCAGTCAATAAACATATCAGATTTCACATCTCCCCGGACTCCGTGAGCATCATCAGCACACGACAATTGGAAATGCAAGAGGCACCAGGAAACCTCAGCTAGAGGGGGAGGGGAGTGTGATGATGATGGTGAAGCATTCATCCATCCTCTGAGCCGTTGCAGTGATCATCGATGTCCCAGAATCAGCAAAGCACTCACTTGTCTACCTCATTACCAGACATTGCTCTATCCAGAAGAGCAATCCCGCCCCCTTGATATTTGGAACAACATCCGGCAAGGGGACAGACAGAAAGATGGACAGATAGACCAAATACACCAGCAGTTAGTTGCTGTATTGTCGCTCTCCCGTTGACCATCGATCAGCAATGCGAGTCAGCAATAACCAGGCCGCCACCATTCACCACCACCGTCGTCCCGTACCTCGCTCTACCGTCTTTGATTTCCATGCTCCCATCTTGACATCTTCTTCTCCCCCGAGCACACGCCCGTCCCTGTTCCCAGCAACCTGTTTCACTTCCACCCAGCACCACGTGCCATGTCCTCGTCCCTTTGTCCCCATCCCAATATACTGCTGCCAACCCGGCTGGTCCTGTTGTCGATGCATCGCAGCTGTGGTGCTGCTGACACGGATCTTCTCGCTTGATGTGGAGGTCATGTCCGATCCACGACAGGGGGCGATGGCCCGCTTTATTCGTGCTGCGAACCAACCAGCGGCCGGGATTCCTCAGGTAGGGAAGAACCAGCAGGGCTCCACTCTCGCCTTGGCATCAATGTTCTTTTTCTTCCAAAACGCCAAGGGAAATGTTCTACGGCGAGCCCGTGATTCGTTGTCGGCATTTGACCAGGAAGAAATGAATTTACAACACAGTCCTATACAACTATGCATCCTACGGCCGCCTCTCTTTGCTTCGCTTCAAGGTTCTCATCGAGTCTTCGAGTTGGTGGGGATATCGGAAAACAGAATACCATCTCTTTGCAATGGTCAATGCGGTCCCCAATCTAAAAATACCTATGAAATCAAGTGCCGTCATGCGAATCGTATTTTATGGAGTACCAATAAAGACCGGTGGCTACTTTTGGTTACCTCTTACGCCAGATCCAGATCAACACTGAGCATAGCTTTTGGCAAGGCGGTAACCAAAAAAAAATCAAGTATCAAAAGCGGTGAAAAGCGCCCGGGCGGGACCTGGTATCGTCAATAGAAATGGCGTAATTACGTATTGGTGTGGAAAACATCAAACCATACATCGTGGAGATAGACCACGCTACATATCTACCTCAAATCCAATTAACAAGTTTAAAATCCATCTTTGA
>Ga0247810_10000098_pt1 | contig 143791 bp, 146 predicted proteins | sample UWRJL119311C1_FD_179918 | JGI IMG/M metagenome (GOLD analysis project Ga0247810, IMG submission 179918) | Plant litter microbial communities from Arlington Agricultural Research Station in Wisconsin, United States - UWRJ-L119-311C-1 | ecosystem: Environmental > Terrestrial > Plant litter >... | reverse complement strand
AACTGATCCTCTTCTAGGAGCTTTCTTCTAGGAGCGGATTCCTTCTTGACGCTTTCTCTTCTCGAAACCACGTGCTTCTGAATCCAGGTCGTGACACTAATCTTAAAGATTGATAACTTATTTATATTTGTAGCAATTTCAATTTTATATATTATCGAAGAAATAATAATAAAGATCAAATATTTTAATAAGCAATAGATATTATCTACTCTAAATTTAAATTATCTTTTATTATATAATAGAGTTATAGATCGATATAAAGATATTTTCGAGTTTATTATTAACTTTATTTCAGTTGCTATATTATAAATGCAATTATAAGATCGATCAACTCTGTTGTTATTGTATTATATAATTTCAAGATATTTATATATTGAAAATATTATATAGTTAAAAGTCCAAATTGAATATAGTTTATTAATAGATATAACAAATTGTCAGTATATAGCTTTTAAATATATGGAATTATTGATATTTATAATTGTAGAATTTTAGGATTTTTTATTGGCTTTTCTAATCGAATATAAATATTTGTTTTTCAGTTTTATTTATAGATAGTATAGAAATTTGAAATTTCAAAAGCAGTGCAAGCTGATAAAAGCAAAGAAACTGGACTGGCAGCTGTAGCTTATTTTGCTTTTTGAAAAGCAAGAAAGCCGAAGATTCTGATATAAAAAATCTGGATATATAGTATTTTAATTAAAAATCAAAAAATTAAGAGATTTTGGTATTGTTTTGTTGATTAATAAATAGATTAATAAATTCAGTATTTTACTATATTAAATTATATCAATATATTTGATAGCTCAAAGTTTGATTTGATCTTATTAAGATTTTTATATATAAATTATTTTTAAATATAATTGGGCTAGTATATCTAGATATATAATTTATATGCAATCTGAAAGTAAGTATTATGCAAATTTTACTTTTTTTCTGAAAAGCCAAATTATATATATAAATATCTGCCAGTTGAAGTTTGTAATTATATATTTTCAGTTGACTTTCAGTTTTTTAAAGAATTTTTAGCAAGTTTAGAGTAATATAATAATTAAGTATATTTAGCTTTTAAAACAAGAAAAATCTGTAAAGAAATTATACAGAATTTTGAAATTACTTTTGATATTTCTCAGATTTTGCCGGAATTAGACCAGTTTTATATTTAAATATATTAAGTTTTGCAAACTGAGCTTTTCGAATGAGAAAGAAGTAGAGAAATGATAGAAAAATTGAAGCTATCAAAAGATTATTTAGAGACAATTATTATAAGGCTTTCAGAATTTGAGATTTCAAGTTTAAAAAAGGCTATATAATATTTAATATTAGCAAATTTGGCAGAAAAACTTGAGATTATATAAAATAGCAAAAATATTAATAAGAGCTCAGATAATAATAGTAAAGATAAGAATTACAAAAAGTTTTTTGAGATTGAAATTATATAAACTAGTCAAGTAAAGATAATTTTGAATATATTTTAAACAATTTACTATTATTGTTAATTGTTATTGTTAGGTTATATTTTTTTCTTTTTAAAACTATAATATATAATAAGACTGGGCGAAAAAATAATTAATATTAAATAATATTAGGCTATTTATTATTAAATATTTATTATTATTGAATAATATAGATATTATATTAAAGTAATAAGTTAGAATAATAATTGTTGTTTATTAGGTATAATTGAGCTGTATTATAATATTTTTATTAATCCTAGATCTAAACTATAATATTGAAGCTAATTTAAAAAAGAAAATTAGATTATTTAATATATTTTACAATCTCTATTAATAGTAATATAGCATAGACAGTTAATTGAGGTGATAAATTAGAATAATATTTGATATTAGAATATTTGACGATTTCGAAGGTGGGGTCGATTTCGAAAATTGAGACATCCACTTGTAAGGAGCCACCATACCGCGACAAAATCTGCCCCGCGATTCGGCCACTTTTTCTTAGACTACATTCTGACGAGGCTACGGAGTCATCAGAATTCAGATTATATCCCCTAGCCTGTGTAACGCTGGGTAATTCAAAATAACTCAACCCTTTTGGACAAACAGCATCACATACTATGATCACAATAAGTCAGTATATTATAGCCAAATCTCCTTTAGAATTGGTCCATACTAACACCAATATAGGAGTGCCTAGTTCCTCTGCGAACATTGGCCCGGGTTTCGATGTCATTGGTCTTGCACTCTCCATATGGCTGGAATTACAAGTCAACGTGACTGAATCGAAGACATCCACAGCGCCATCAAACTGTGTAATCACCTATGAGGGCGAAGGCGCAGAAGAGGTTCCGTTGGTTGCCGACCGCAATCTCATTACAAGAACTGCCCTCTACGTCTTGCGATGCCATGGTCAGAGAACATTTCCTGTTGAGACGAGCGTTCATATTATCAACCCTATCCCTCTTGGTCGTGGGCTTGGATCTTCTGGAGCAGCTGTAGTGGCAGGCGTCATCCTGGGTAATGAGGTTGGGAAGCTTGGTCTCTCAAAGGCGAGAATGCTGGACTATTGCTTGATGATAGGTCTGTCTTCGTAAACATGCATGAAACCCCCATTTTAACAGCCTTTAGAACGCCATCCAGACAATATTGCAGCTGCTCTCTACGGAGGGTTCGTGGGCACATATTTGAACGATTTGAGTCCCGAGGATACAGAACGGAAAGAAATACCTCTCAGTGAAGTTCTACCAGCACCTGCCGGCGGACAAGATACCGGGTTTAACCCACCAGAACCTCCAATTGGTATTGGCCATTACATGAAGTTCCCCTGGGCCAAAGAAATTAAGGCTATTGCTATCATCCCACAATTTGAAGTTCCGACCGCCAAAGCACGAGAAGTCCTTCCAACCTCGTACTCTAGAGCAGATGTGGTTTTCAATCTTCAGAGAATAGCCCTGCTTCCTATGGCCTTAGGGAAGTCACCCCCCGATGCCGAGCAAATATATCTGGCCATGCAGGACAAGGTTCACCAACCATACAGAAAAGGATTGATCCCAGGACTCCCAGAAATCTTGCAATCTGTGACACCAAAATCTCACCCTGGACTTTGTGGTATATGTCTATCTGGAGCCGGACCTACTATCCTGGCATTGGCAACAGACAACTTCGACGCGATCGCGAAGGTTATACTGGATATGTTCTCCAAGCAAGGTATTAAGTGCATTTGGAAATTGCTTGAGCCAGCAGAGGATGGAAGCACAGTGACCTACAGTTGATCGCGGATGAGATTAGCTCCAAATTGCGTGTCTTGGGTGAATGATAATAATTTGTAAGTATATCAACAGATATATCTGTCAAAGCCTAGCTAGGAGGCTAGAATGCATGTCATTTGCAAGCTCAATCCCTACCAACCACCTGAACGCCAATAAAATACACAATCATGATCAACTACAAATACAGGGCACAAGCTCCCAAAGGTCTATCCTAATCCCCCCCACGCGCCTCTAATTCGTCTCGCAAGCTGTATATCCTTTTGCATAATTGTGACTCGCTTCGCATGAATAGCACAAAGGTTGGTGTCCTCAAAAAGATGGACAAGGAAAGCTTCAGCTGCCTCTTGGAGAGCCATAATTGCATGCGATTGCCAGCGCATATCTTCCCCCGCAGGTCTCATCGGGATAGCAATCTCACGGACCTATATTGGTTAGATATTCGTCGCTGATATTCGTTTAAAACATGGGTATAAACCTACCAGTCGAGAGAAAGGCAGCTTCAGTAGTAGAAGGTCTGTTGTTTTTTGGTATTTCCTGATCTCCTTTATTGCAAGTGTGCCGGGCTTGTAACGGTGCTTTTTCCTCCCAGGTACAGGATCACCAGCTATTAACATCAGCTTTACTCAAATGTGATTACACAAATGTATATTTCAAAGAGGATCACATACGCTGAACTCGACTCGCTCCAAGACTCTGGCGACCAGAACCAGTACTCTGACGACCGCCGGAACTCCTTCTCTTATTCACTACAGGCGCTGGTGCAGCGACTGACCGTCCCTTCTTCTTTCCCGACACCGGTGTTGTCTGTGTCTTCTTCATAACTGAACCAGGTGCTGATCTCTTATCCCCAAGACTAAGCCTTTTCCTTGGTTTCTGCGACATCTTGTTACTAGGTCTGCGTATGAAAAGGCTACGCCTTGTTGTCCTCAAAATTCTTGCGCCAACTTCTTTGTTGTATAGAACAGTTAAAATGGAGGTGGCTGGGATGCGCGTCACCAAAATTCTTCCACACGTGAATTAAACCTCAAGATAGGTATATTTGACGCGTCTAATAGCAGATTTTAGTCGCTGTATGTTCCTTGAATGATTGAAAAATATCAGACGTAATTCATTGATTTTTGAACATGTGGAGGATGCGCCGGCTATAGATTCTCATTTACGCGTTGTTCACGGGCGGCCGCTGAGGTTCATGTTGAGGGGTCCAAGATAGCAGGGATCTGCTTATGTTTAGCGCCATTAGCCACAATACCATGTTACTTTGATAAGTCCGACATGAGCTCCTGTAATAAAGTGGCCACGAATCATTGTTGACAACTTGTCCCTTTGCTTTTCCCAACATACACTCACGAGAGACAAGAACTGGCAAATACACTGCAAACTTAACGCTGAACCACTTGGTTCGTACTGTACACAAGTGCGCTTGAGCAATTACTCGGGACAGCTCAACGGATATCTTAGTTCCTAACGGAGAATAATGGACGGGATGATGGGAGCCGGTGATGGGGGCATAGGTGGACAGGCGGGATTTCCATTGGAGCAGTGGTTCTGGGATATGCCACTTTGTACAAGATGGTGGACGACAGCAACAGTTCTGACAAGTGCGCTCGTGCAATGCGAAATCGTTACGCCATTTCAGCTCTTCTACAGTTTCCAAACGGTCTTTGTGAAGAACCAAGTGAGCTTCAAACCATCCATTCCTAGTCATGGCTAACCATATCAGTACTGGCGTCTCCTTACCACCTTTCTTTACTTCGGACCTTTGTCCTTGGACCTGGTCTTCCATGTGTTCTTCCTTACCCGATATTCCCGCTTACTGGAGGAATCAGCTGGTCGTTCACCTGCCGCTTTCTCATGGCTATTACTTTATGCAACAACATGCCTCATATGCCTCACTCCACTTGTCTCGATGCCGTTCCTTGGTCACTCGTTATCCTCTACCTTGGTTTACATTTGGTCGAGACGGAATCCGGAAACTCGATTGAGCTTCTTAGGCCTATTGGTTTTCACAGCTCCATACCTACCCTGGGTGTTGATGGCCTTCAGCTTGGCACTCCATGGAACAATTCCCAAAGATGAGATAATGGGTGTGGTTATTGGACATGTGTGGTATTTCTTCTGTGATGTGTATCCTCCACTACACAATGGATCTCGTCCATTTGATCCTCCAATGTGGTGGAGACGAATATTCGATGGCAGACCAGCAGATGATACTGCGGATGCTATAAATAACGAAATAGCAGTTGCGGCGGCCCCAGATGTAAGATAAACATGAAGTACGGTGAATCTGGGATTTGTTTTTTGGCATAGAGTTGGAGTTTGGAGTTTGGGGTTGAAGGTTTCGAGTTCATCGATGAGCACGATGAAGCCGTATGTATGTATGGAGTAACGGAAATCTATTTATGACACGAGACAAGACGAATGATACCACACTCATTAGCACGATAGGAGTTAGACCTTGTCAATGGGACTTTCAGCTGACTTCAACATCTAATGTCTGTTTCTTGCCCGCCAATGACTGTGCTCTAACTATATATCTACAAACCTTAACTAAATTAAGCAGCCTAGAAGTGCAGCTTCGACTTTCAAGAGCAATTATGCTTACTTCTCTGCCTCCTGTTATACGTGCTTTGATTTATAGTGATTGATTAGATTTGTCATCTTCAACTCAGCTAGAAGTCGACCCCTATAGTATTTTTAAAATAAAATAAAAAAGTACATTTGTCCGAGATCTCTAGATCTAAAATTTGACATCTGACTATCCTGTATCAACTCTCACAGTATCATCGTCTTCTTCTTTCTCATCCCCCAAGGCAGCATCTAAAGCCGCGGGAAAATGTAGATGTTTCCAATCTTCGAGCTCTTCAATGATCGACCGTAATCGATCCCTTATACTTTCAATCGCATAACTCCCGAGGAGTAATCGCAACGGCGGGTAAGAGCAATGACCCAACTGCCATACCAATTCAGCACATTTGACAGCACTTGTAGGCTGTTTATCTCCCAACCACGTAACCATCCTCTTCGCATGCAAAGCTGGCGACGTAGCACTTGAATATGGTTCACTAGCCGGCTTGATCAGAAAGTGACCCCAGCTCGGAAGTGGACTCGCACTCCAATCGGGCTCATCTCTCCTCACCAATCCCGGTTCTACTAACGTAGCTTTGATATTGAAGTTATCAATCTCATAAAGCATTGCCTCTATCAATCCTTCAACTGCGTACTTTGTAGCACAATATGGCCCTAGTCCAGGGACTCCCAAAGCTCCAGATGTAGAGCTGAAAATAATGTACCTTCCGCCACCTTGCTCTCTGAAGTACGGCAAGCTGAGCTGTATCATGTATAAAGTACCCATGAAGTTAGTTTCGAACTGGTTCCGGAGCTCATGCTCGTCCTGATCTTCACAGGCACCAATTACGCCGTATCCGGAGCAGTTGGCTATCACATCGATGCGTCCAAAGTGCTTGAGAGCACGCTCTATCACCTCACCAACAGACTCACGGGCTCTCACATCGCAGAGGGTACCTAGACAGTTTTCATGCCAATTTTGTACAGATTCGAGCGTGTTCTCAAAGGTCCGGCCAACGGCGACGACAAGGTCACCTTGGCTCAGACAGGAACGGGCTAGACTCCTCCCCATGTGTCCTGTGCTTCCAAAAATCTACCATCGGATCAATATTGGAATTCCAATCACAGATTATGCGAATGAAAACTTCAAGGCGTGACTTACAATCCATACGAGTTGCTTCACAGGATTTCCCGGTCCTGGTGGGTCGACAGATATCGGTAGCTGGAGCTTCGCTTTACTGCTCTCTGGAGATGAGCCATCTCCATTTTGTGAGGCTTCATACTGCGCTCCATCCGGTGCCTCCATCACCTCGTCAGTACCGACACGGTAGTCATGGGCGATTCTGGTGTTGATCGATACTGAGCCAAGACCAGCATTTCGGAAGTCGTCCGCCCGCATTTGTACGCGCGGGTAAGTAGCGTTCGGCTGCGGGGAAACCCTTTCAAGGGGATATAGGCCTTGGCGAAATTCGGCGTATCGTAGACGTTCTATTTGAGATCGATACGTTGTCTAACAGTCTAATAATAGTCTGTCAACAAATACAATATATTATAATCCGTGCCATACCAGCTCTTGGATATACTTCAGTAACTTATTGTGATTTACGCTTGGGGGCGTTATCTAGAATTTACTTGGCGTTAAAAGGTTATGTTGTAAACAACTATTCAAGGTCATCGACTATAAGCTTCATATAAGAATGAGATATTCTGAAGAAAGATGATAATCATATGAAAGCCCATACACTAAATCAGAACTAGACCATGCTGCTAAATCACTGCGTAACAAAACATGATGAATTTCTTATGCAAAGTCTTCAACTTGTGAAGGGTTACTGTGGGAGATCGTAGACTAATGAGAATCGAATAAGTGAAACCAATATGCACTTTACGTGTACAATCATCCCTACCAATATTCAACAATAACCAGTATCCGATCGGGAAGGAAGGTTCCGTATTTCACTTCAAATCTCTTTCATAATCTTGGATGGATAATATAAGAGGACGCACGTATAACAGTTAATATGGTTTTATTCAGCGACTGACAAGCTTCTGATATGTCCCTATTTTAAGGTCAAATTCAAGCCACATCATGATTTTGAGAACATCGATGGGGCTTGAGCTTCCTACATCATGGCACCTTTCATATTTCACTAGGAAGACGAAAGGCATCTATCTAAGGACAGACCGTAGTAGATTATGATACGGATAGCAAAACACAGCCAGACAGCCATCACCAGATTCTACCAATAGTGTTGCTAGGGTTCGGAATTTTTTGAGAAGGTTTTCACGTATAGTGCTCATGTGCCAAGTTGGAAAGGCATCGCTTTATGTTATGAGATTTATAAATATGCGATTTATACCGACCAGCGTGAGGTCGCTTCATTGGGCAGAGACAGTAGGTACAGTTTGTAGGTACTCCTTCCGAAATGGATTCGCATCGACTTCTGGGCCACGGTTCAGAGGCGTCCACTTTGGCTCCTCCTTGAACAGTCTCATGGCAACGATATACTATCTCTTTTTTTAGTAACGCCATCAAATCAAGTGCGTGAGTTACAAACTTACATTCGTGCTGTCTGTTGTAAATCGATGGTAGATTCCCGCAGGTAGAATCTAGTCCCTGGTCAATTACATTCCATTAAATCGCCGTGCAGACTCACAATCAAGTCATCCTTCTCCAATTGAATTCGAACCCACTCATCACCTTCACTGCGTACATCAAAGAACCCCTTTCCGTCCCTAATATACCGAATTTCCTCATCCTCATGTAAGTGTTCATGGAAGAAGCTCTTCACCTTTTCCTCATAGATATCTCCCATCTTTTCGGGCGATACTGTAATGATGTCCCGGTTTTTGTAGCTGCGCTCCTTCGCAAGAGAATCGACATCGCTCTCGTTCTCAAAGCGATGGTAGACAACGCCAAGTTTCGCAAGATAGTCCACGGGTACATCTCGTCCAGAATCGTGGAGTTCGCGCTGATCAGCGCCCTGTGTATTGTCAGCAAATTATGGAGGGGTTAGATTTGAGGGGTCATACAGCTTCGTTGTCGTACCAGTATGCTCTCATTTTGGGTTCAGGTATGGGTTGTGATAGAGGTTAGGTATTTGTGTACAGGGAGTAAGAAGCAATAATATATAGTGGCAAGTTGTTTGATATGAAGTAAATGGGAAGGTCTTGTCAAAAGTTGTCCCAAAATTCGTCATCCGGAACTATCTCGGTACGAGTGGCTTCGTATTCCGTACCCGAACAAGATCACGAACGAGACTTAATTCTTAAATAATGTCTCATTTGTCTCAAAATTAGAGCAGAAGGAGAAGCATTGCCAAAACCTTAACATTCTACTATTAGCTGGTACTTACTTCTGGAATAATCTTAGCTAAGCATCAATCTCCAGAAACAATTTTCATCAAAGGCCAAGCTTCTATCCCGAAACCATACCCGACACTTTACATATCAGAAAGATTACTCCAGCTTTGTCCTAGAACAATCCTTGTCTTTTTTAATACCGCATCGAAAATAAATTCAGTCTCTATTAGTAGATTCATGTGGTTGAAACAAACTTAGAAAAATATTTGCACAGTATTAATGTAGCTTTCACCATCTGAATACATATAGCGATTGCATCAAGATGATCAGGGTGACATTGATTGTAAACAGGCTTGCAGACCTAGAGTTCTAAATAGCTTATCCAGTTCAAGACACTCAAATGTCAGGCTTTTGGATAGCATGATAGTAAAGCAACATGCCTTACATTCTAAGGAGAAAAGCAGCCTAAATTACAGTTTTAATAGAGCCAGCTACGTAATAAACCTACCAAACAAAAATTCAACGTATCCAGACAAAATTACCAGAGCAAGCCATCTTATTTTTCAAAGTTGTAAAAGACTTAATAATTCTGAGGCAAGCCATAGTATGATGGAGCTACACTAAGGATTTTCATCTGGCTTTAATATCTGGAATGAGTTCCTTAATTCTATGCACATGCTAGGAGCCTACCTAGATCATTTCGAGGAATTGGGTTTGGCATGATTACCATGAGATACAGAAAACACTGCTTGACCAACATATGTAAAATACTTCAAAGGCATGAAGACAAGAAATAAAGTGATGTCGCTTTGATCGTCTGATTTTTAAGTAGAGATTACTTTAATAAATGTAATCAAAAGTGCCGTAGCACAAGTGCAGACTATAGGAGATGCCACAATAGGCTTTTGTTCAGCTCTATCAGTCGTAACTTCGCAATTTTTCTTCGAAAGGCTGCGTGTAGTTGCTCCTTTAGGTAAGATTCAGATGAGTGCTTCTCGTTACAGAGGTTAATCAATCACTCCCACTCATCATCATCATAACTTTCAGCTCTCTGGGCTTTCTTCACGCCAAAGCGTACTCCAGCATCATCAGTAGCCTTTGCTCTTTGAACAACTCCAGAACCTAACAGTCTCCCTTCCAAATCTTGAGTGGTAAATGTGTCTTGGGTGTAGCCTAAGCCTTCAAAGCCAATGATCCGATCCACGCTCACCCCGTTCACAAATGCTATGACACAAGGAAGTACTTGAACCTTCAGTCTGGTTACAAGAAATGGAGCATTCTCAACATTCATCTTCAAGAACCTGGTGTCAAAATGCTTCTTTGCCAAGCTCTATATTCAACAAGTTAGGTCACAGTGTTTTATTAGATTTGGGATAATCACCTCCAAATGTACGTCCATAGTTGCACATCTTGCAAAATCATTCTTGGCAAAATGCACCACAGCATACTTGACCTCAGTAGTCAAGTCCATCAACACCTTCTCCTCTTTGATTTCTGTATAGTTGCCAAATCCTTGATTTTTTTGTGACTTTGCACGTGAGAATTCCGAATGCAGCTGCTGTATTCTCTGCTCACGGAAGGCATCCATGGCAGGAGAATCTTCTAAGGAGGCAATAAGGGCATCTTCGTCGTCCGAAAGACTATGTGATGCGTCATCTAATACTGATGCCACCTGCGAGTCCAATTTGGTCATATTGCTTATGATTTCGTGGTATATGTAATTTGATGAGAAATTATGAGATATGCAGGAGGTTCACGAACGTGTCGCCCAAACACGCGGGAGCGCTAAAGAGCTGAAAAAGGGGTGAAATTCTAGCGGAACATTATATTATAGTATGGGAATTATATATGAATCTAACAACTTTTGAAATCTGTATAAGAGTCACATGAACTAAATAATATTATAGAATACACTGAATGTTCGGTCGATTTGCTTGCGCGTACCACGCGCAACCCCCAATCCTTTGTTAGAGAAATGGCGCTAGTCCTTACAGATCTGGCTTAAAGTGGAATACGGGGCCAGCCAAATTATTTCCCAGCACTCACTTTACAACGTCAAAGTGTCGACACGAATCAGCAACCAAAAAGCACACCACGACAATCCTACAATCGTCAACACCTCTTTCGAAAGTACCTGCAGCTTCTCTGCCGCTGCATAGTCAGTGCTTCAACACCAAGATAAGGGGCCATCATCCTCAATCGACACGCCTAGCGCATCTAGAAGTTAAATCCCTCAGAACTTATTACTTTCAGCAATCATGGATGACAAAAGGAACGAAGACATGGAGATGCGGAACTTCAGCTCCTCGCCATCCTCACAGCGGGAGCCATTCATTGTGCCCAGATCTCCCCGTTCAGGCGGCAAGTCTGCAGCCATTTCATTACCCTCCAACATCACCAATAATCCCGGGCTCTCCATTCTGGCATACTGTTTAGCTTCCATATCCATGACAGTAATCAACAAATACTGTGTCTCTGGTGCCAACTGGAATCTGAATTTCTTCTACCTCGCAATTCAGGTGAGTTTACCACATTCAGGGGTTTATGAATTATCACCTAATGCAATTAAATAGTCTGTAGTATGTATTGCCGCTATCATGATATGCAAGCAAGCTGGCATGATTAAAAATTTATCTCCATTCGATGTCAACAAAGCAAAGACATGTGAGGCTTTCTGCACCCAAGTCAACATGAAGATAGCTAACACAAAAAAGGGTTCCCCATATCTCTTCTCCTTGTTGGAATGATCTATACTGGCTCAAAAGCTTTACAATTTCTTTCCGTCCCAGTCTACACCATTTTTAAGAACTTGACAATTATTGTCATCGCATATGGTGAGGTGCTATGGTTTGGTGGAAGTGTTACTCCTTCTGCCCTCTTCTCCTTTGGGTTGATGGTAGTTAGCTCCATTATTGCTGCTTGGGCTGATATTCAGCATGCGCTATATGGAAGTGCCTCGGGACAATCTGTTGAGGCAGCTTTGGCTATATCAACATTGAACGCTGGGTATGCCTGGATGGGCATGAACGTCTTTTGCACTTCAGCATATATTCTTTCCATGCGTAAAATCATGAAGAAAATGAATTTCAAAGACTGGGATAGTAAGTACCGAAAACTTGTAGTTATGATGCTAAAGTAACTAACTCTGCCTAGCCATGTTCTACAATAACCTTTTGACGATTCCGGTCTTGTTTATCTGCTCTTTCATCTTCGAGAATTGGAGTCACGAAAATCTACTCAAGAATTTCCCTGTCGAATCGCGAAACAACCTTCTCATTGGAATGGTTTACTCTGGAGTTGGTACGATTTTCATCTCCTACTGCTCGGCATGGTGCATTCGGGTCACATCCTCAACCACATACTCAATGGTAGGAGCCTTGAACAAGCTCCCAATCGCTATTAGCGGTCTCGTCTTCTTCAATGCCCCAGTCACCTTTGGAAGCGTATCAGCTATCATTATCGGCTTTGTCAGTGGTTTAGTGTATTCATGGGCCAAAGTACGACAATCGCAAGTGGACAAGAATGCCTTGCCCACTCACAACCCAGTCATGAGCGCGAGCTCGCAGAGTACTCGAGACGCTTCTCGATCATAATTTTGTAATCAGGCTACCTAATTATTTTCCTTCAGCACTGGCGTGCTCCCGATTCCACCTTAACGGGGCTTCAAATATTTAGAGAGACTTTCTGTTACACATATGATGAGCTGCGGTGGCGTATCTACATATGGATCGTCTTCTTGTTGTATACTATATATATCTTTCCTATTTGTTCAGTTTGCATTTTTAGAGTGTGCTACTTTGGACCAAACAAGTCTCTGGTGTATGTCAGACATAGAAACATACAGAACAGAGAAAGGCGCGTAGCGTGGCGTAGGCATTTTATGAGGTTGTCACCCAGGCTATGAATAATGGAATATGTATGCAAACCTAAGCTCGTTTGACAATCTGTTGTGTGTATCCTGGTCATAAAGAGTCAGTAGAAGAGCTTTGATTAGATTCCTCTTAATGTAGAACACAGCGGTAAAAGACCAGTTTAGAAACATGTGCCAAAGGCCAATTAATATAGTGCAAGAAATAATCAGAATGAAGGATATTGATGAATCTAAATGCTGTAGCGTAGTGGATGTGGCCATCTGTTAAGAGCCTTGCACACAAGGCTGAATGAATATCAATATTGCAAGCAGGTATCACTATTGACAAAGACCGCGCTGTTGAATATATGTGGTTTCCGAAATTAGACAGATGGCAATAAGTAAGTCAGTGAAACATCGCTGACTATCATTTATTCTAGGAATTATTGCACTTCCACATCTGGCCTTGGCATGACGCTGGTCAGGCTACTTACTTATTAGTAGAAGTTTGACCACATCGTGAGTTTGCGACAAGATCCTACAACAAAAGAATCTACTCACTATCGAACATGCACATACAGTAAAGTTCTGATTAGATTATGTCTTCTATAGAATCTCCTCCGTCACCTGAATCATCGTAAGCCCCGCTGCGAACCTTTCCTACTTCACCTAATATCTTTGAAGTCTGTCTTTCACCCAAGGCCTTCTCCTGGGTCAACTATCGGTCGTAGTGCTTATTGGCGCATTCATAAAATTCTTTATCTTTGGTGATCCGCCATCCCCAGATGTCACAGCAGCTCTACGTGCTACGGAACGACGATCGAGGACACTCGCACACAAACGGTCCCTCCTCACTTTACGAAGCTCTACCGCTCGACAACCTACCCCAGCACTGAACAAGAAGCGATCAAGCGTACTCCGAAATCCCCCCCCTTTAACGACAAATACTATCTTAAGCAAGACATATTATAATGTTGACAGCCATCAACCAGAGAGCCTAGACTGGTTCAACGTACTGATTGCACAGACAATTGCACAGTTTAGAGCAGATGCCCAGCATGACAATGCTATTCTCACTTCCCTTACCAAAGCATTGAATGGCACATCACGTCCAGACTTCCTGGACGAGATCAAAGTCACTGAGCTTAGTCTTGGTGAAGACTTCCCAATCTTTAGCAACTGTCGAGTAATACCAGTGGATGAAGATGGACTGAGCTCTGGTACAGGAAGAGGAGGGGAGGGAGGAGCAGCTGGGAGAGAGCACGGCAGGTTACAAGCCCGCATGGATGTCGATCTCAGCGATTTCATAACTCTGGCATTGGAGACAAAGCTCCTTCTGAATTACCCAAAGCCTTTAGTGGCCATATTGCCTGTAGCCCTGGCAGTATCTGTTGTACGTTTCAGTGGAACTTTGTCAATATCATTTGTACCTGGTAGTCACTTCAGCCCAACAACACTAGCATTCAGCTTCCTTGATGACTATAGGCTGGATCTTTCAATAAGAAGTTTGGTGGGGAGCCGATCACGGCTCCAGGATGTCCCAAAAATTGCCCAGCTGGTAGAGGCACGATTGCATACCTGGTTTGATGACAGAGCTGTCGAGCCACGATTTCAGCAGATCGAGTTGCCAAGTTTGTGGCCTAGGAAAAAGAATACCAGAGGTGGCGAAGAAGCAGCATCCGAACCAGCTAGCGTCAGTAGGGCCAAAGGGAAGGAGATTGAACGGGATTTGAGAGAAGAAGCTAGGAGGGAGGTTGAAGCGGAAGCGGAAGCGAGAGCCAGAGCCAGAGCGGAAGTTCAGAGGGCTGAAGAAGATGGGTTACGATGGAGAAGGAGAGCTAGGGGTGACAGTGATGTGAGCTATGCTATGCCTGGCAGTATGCCTTATGGCTAGCTAATATTGCGATTCAACACAATTCCGTTTACCAACCCAGAGGAAAGCTGCCTGCAATCAAAGACTGTAGCTATAATTAGGCGTCCCATCATCATGTCGGAACCGTTATGGAAAACCAGTACTTCCACAACGCAACTCATGGTAGATTGGGATATCAGCTACTTTAGAACTATGTATAGTAAGTATCACAATAAATTACAGAACTTTGAAATACAATAGGAGAGATTTGTATAACAGTCCTTTATATACAGGCGGTGAATAGGTTAGACCACTTCTATTACGAAACAATCCCAAATCATGTATAGTTACAAAATTATAAGCCTGCTATCTAGACAGGAACTAAAAATCAAGACGCTATGCAAAATGTTATCATGTAACTAACCATTAAAGCGAGTGAAGAGGCATAACTCGTCCTATAGCTGCACTAGCGAGGACCGAACTCTTTTCCAGACCATTATTTAATTACTTCAGCGTGTCTCATGCCATCCGGTCCACCAGCTCGTATCTATTTCTCGAGGATACTCGCTTCCAGAAGCTGAATTTTCCCTTTCCTCCAGACGTCCTCCCTATGTTCATAACCCACATAGACCAGGCCCACCATAGACCAAGTCCCACCACACCCGCAATTGCGAAGCCAGAGACTGTTAGCAACAGCCAGTGTTTCCCCATCCAAAAGATGGTTTGCGCATCCTGGCCATGCCAACTGCTCCCTTTCGAGATTTTGAAAAAGCTCCATTCGTTTCCTTTGTACTCGTTGGGCATTAGGATCCTCACATGGTCTTGAGCCGTTCTGGTGACCGCCATATACTCCTTCCATACCACAGATAGGAACAGTGGACCTGTGCTATACATGACCGTGATGTATGGCATAGCCCAATCACGGTTATATTTTTGTAGAGAGTTGATCACAGTGCCGAAAAATGGATGACCTTTGACGGAGCCCATAGCATCATTGCTAATACCCGTGGGTTTTGTGAAGCGCACCCAAGCCGTGTAGCTTAGGAGAGGGTCAAGGCTACGAGCGCATCCATCATCCAAATCAAGATATATACCGCCGTAATATGAGAGGATGAAATAACGGATTGAGTCGGCACGTTCGATGGGATATTTGTAGCTATCAAATGTTTCGAGAAACCATGAGTATTCTGCTGCTATAAATTCCCGCGATTTGTTATCGGTCCAGAGCTAGATTTCTTCATTAGCAACTAAATCTTGAGAGAAAGGTGCAGCACTTGCCTTGTATTCATATTCGGGGTGCAGGTCGATACAGCTTTGCTGGCCTGCCTTCCACTGCTCTGGTATCGAACTGTTGATATATGTCTGGTGTATTATTTTAGGTATGAGCTGTGGTCGGTCGGAGAGGTCTGTTCCAATAGCTGGTATGTCCGAGAATAGTATTGCGTCGGCAGAACCATTCTCGAAGAGCAGTGATATGAGGGTACTAAACAAATAGACTAGATAGACAAGTACTATGAAGTTGACGACAAGAAATATCGTGGTTCCGCGACGCATTCTGGAAAATCTTCGAGGACGTAGGAGCATAGGTACTCAAGCGTGGGAATTGGTATTCCTTTATGGTTCGTGGGATTCAGCGCTTTGCCATGCGGTGTACCTTACAGGTTCATAGAAAGACCTCCCAATATATGCGCTTATGCTTAGTCGAAATCAAGGTTGAATAGGGATTAGTACTATTTGCAATATGAAGCAGGTAAAGTTGTATGATATTAGAAAATCATCTCCCTACAAGGATCTATCTTACATAGTACGTACTGGCGCCAAATGCCCGATCGCCGAGCAGTCCGTTCCCGAGTTTCGAGTCTTGGCCGCCTAAGCGAGGAACTCAGGGGGTTCCCTCAGAGGTGAAAGGAGCCGCAGGTGGCTAAAATAACAATCCATTCATCTGAAGGAATTATTGATCATATATTCAGTAATAGATACATGATCGAGTATGAATCTCATGACTTTAGAGATAACTGGTAACTATTTACAGATTGTATATTATAGACGACGTCTAGACCTAGATTTGAATCCTATCGGCATTATTATTTAAGTCAGTGAATTTACTTTGGCGAGAATCTCTAATGTTATCTTTACCGTCTATGTACAGAAAAGCATTATAACTTCGACCTCAGAACATCATATTATTCACAAATTCCCAACCATGGACCAACATCATGTACCGGCCTCCCAGGTACGGGTAAAATTGTCCACGTACCATCTGGAAAATTTCTAACAGAATATGTTTATTTTAAGATATTAGAATATCACAATATCGCAATATTCGCATACCAGCTGGCCTGACCATGGGTTATTGTGGCAGCCGCGTTCTAATTTGGACAGCCGGTATCCTCCATGTATGGCATGGTGGAATTTTGATATTTGTATTCTTGTTGAGGCCACTGAATCAAATTAATATGGCTTCCTCTAACTGTCAATTCAATTTAATGAGATCCTTTATGGCAGTATATAGAAACATGTTCCAATCATCGTGGCTAATTAGGTGAGCAATGCCATGTTCGAGCTTTTATGGAGTTGCGTGGGCTGAATGTCGCTATGCTTAACGTTCGAGTAGCGCCAATTATATCTCAAATCTCGTTTCCTACCGGGGACCGATATTCAGCAGTTGACTGCTAATGGTTCAATCCACACTTTCGCCAATAGTAACTGCGATGAACTATAGTCCCAGCTACTAAACTTAGATGCCATTACCAAGAAACAACGAGGATACCAATTGTAAAGTTAGAGATCTGCAATATTGGGGAGGTTTTTGGCCAAAGCTTGGAGAATTCTGCATGGTTTCACAGGCAGGTTGTTTATAGCCTGCTGTTCTATTCCATCGCACACATTTCAATCCCCTACGTAAAGCAAGAATATGTAGCAAGAAAGGTTAAAAGATACTGATGTGCTCAGTTTCTACTTGATTGAGAGATATCAAATAGTCTGGAAAGACGTTGCAAATTTAGTACACACAGACTGCAGGAATCGCCGGCAATATCATGGGCTTCTGTTGATTATCATGTTCACAAAAACATCGACAAGAATCCTTCGAAGCTTTCCAAACGGCACATCATCTTTTCCCGATTTTCTTTGTTGCGGCATTGTTCCACGGCTTAGGATGTTTTATAAGAGAATCCGTTGAGTCATATAATTTTCAGAAAACCGAAACTTATCGGGCTCACTATGTCGGTTACCGAAGTTGGCATTGGGAGGTTTGGTTTCCAATCGTATAAGTTTTAGAAAAAAGTTCAGTTCACATGCGCGTATTTTGCCGAAGGAAACGGCATACGTAAAGAAGCCAGACACTATCCAGCAAATGTGCTCGAACTGCAGTTTGGGCGTCAAGGTATCGTGTTACAAGTGATTACGTTTAGGAAGAAGCTAAATCTCTGAAATTAGTGCTGATATAAGAAATGAAACATGATCTTCCCTTGAATAGCTTTATTTCCCGTGGGGTGCTCTCGAGCTCTAGCTCAGAGTATCAATCTTTATATTACGATACTAATATCCTTGATAGACCAGGCTGGCATAAACTACTGACCAGGCTAGTGGGTGTTCTTAAAATGTCGAACAGTGTAAATTAGCTGTTGTATCCATTCTACATATCGTCTCGCCCATTTGATCCTTATATTTTGATCCATATCCGCCAGGTTGGTGACTTCACCGAAGCCTTACCGAATGCTTATAAGACCCCAGGGAGAGCTGATTATGATATCTTTAGACCAGATGCAGGTGACAATACTGTTTCGGTCATTCAAATTATTCAAGCACTAGAGCTCGCCGATATTTGAGCGAAAAATCCAATGGAGCATTAGCTGAGGAGCTTTTTCAATGCGAAGCTGTGGTAATTGTTGTAGCAGGCATTTGTGTAACTCCGTGGGCTTTTGCACTAAAGTCGTTGTAGCATCTACGCGATCCTAGGTTTGCCAAATGTGGAAACTTGATGGAGACGAGTTGAGTTTATTCGGACCTACAGGGACCTAACGATGTTTGAGTGGTTTCGAAATCTCATAATCTCACTCATTGAATTTTTTTGGAGTTAGTCGCTACAGATCGATCAATACGTCTTTTTTGCCACACATATATAACAAGACCACAAAAGTACAAGTGCCACTTTTGAAGGATATGCAGAAACTAGGAGACAGGAAGCAGTACCATCTTGGAAAGAGATCATTTGGGAACAGTGCAAGATCTTTTGAAGTGAGCGAGATCATCTACTCAGCCAAGAAACCCAACCAAGATACGTGCTGGTCGGCCAGACTTCAAGAAGATAGGACAATCGAGAAAGCGTGGATATTGATCAGCAGAATAGCTCCTGCTGTAAGGGGACGATTCTCCAGGAAATGGGCAGCAGTTAACTTCTGTAGAATTAATTTAACAGCTAAATATACATAATCCACCTGTAGAGAGCTTACCACAAGCAATATCAGATTCAAGTTCAAGAAAGAGTTGTTCTAGTATGTTACGAACAATAATATTTTATTATAGAATAATAAATTTGAGGGAATTTATTGCAGAAAATAACAGGACAAACCCTGAAAATACAAACAGGGAGCCAGTTTCCATCAGAAAGTGTGGTTTAAGTATGGGTTGAAAGGCAGGCTAGAGATTAACAAGACAGTCTAATCCACCGTCCAAGTGACTTAATGGAACTGATACAATATAGGGAATCAGTATATACCTGAGAGGTTCAAGAAAATTATTTCAAGAACAACCTCTCTTTGATATATATATGGTCTTAATAAACAAACTGTAAAATTCAAACCAATTCACTTCTAGAGAATCCAATGTCGTCTATTATAGTATGCAGCTCTAACAAAAGGTACACTCTCTCACTTTAATAATGTAAATGCGAATGGTTCCTATCATAGTCTTGGTCTGCGTATTATATTGGAGCTGAGGACGGCATTTTGATAAAGTTAAGGTAAATTTACATGTTAAACATTGCATATCTTAGGATTGCTGTCACTCTATTTTACTATTTAGATTCGGAATCACGCCTCTTTCCAGCTAAGCCCAATTGGGCCAATACCTTTGACCCTAATACACAGAACCCGAAATTTCCAACAACGATTGAGACCTACTTGGCTATTCACAATAAGAGGCTCCAACTTCACAGTGCAGGGGTTTGAAGGAGTCTCATAATGCCACCTCGATTGGTACTACCATCTGTTCTACGGGCCGGTCAATCCATTTATACTAGAGCCTACTCATCAGGACGAGTGTCCCTCGCATTCGATTTGCACGAGCCAGTGAAGGGATCAGACCCGAAGAATGCTCCCATAATCTTCATGCATGGTCTCTTTGGATCCAAGAAGAATAATAGGAGCATCAGTAAGTGAGCTTCCACATGCCGAGCTGGATGAACTTGCACTTATTCGGACACAGAGCATTAGCCCGGGATCTAAGGAGAGATGTTTACGCAGTGGTGTGTTAATCTAATTTTATATTGCAGTTGGCATATGTGTTGACACATGTAGGATCTTCGAAATCATGGCGAGTCTCCTCATAACCCACGACACGATTATATGGCAATGGCGGACGATGTAGCAGGTTTTATAGACGAGCACAAGCTTCCTAATAACTTAACACTTATTGGCCATTCTATGTAAGTCATATCGACTGGTTATATGGCATACGTTGACTTGATAAAGGGGGGCAAAAACTGCCATGACATTAGCTCTCCACTCACCACAGTTGATGAACGACATCATCTCTGTAGACAATGCTCCTTGGGACGTGGCACTGCTTAGCGATTTTGGGAAATATATTCGAGGAATGAAGAAAATCGAGGAAGTAGGGGTTACTAAACAGGCAGAGGCAGATGCGATATTGAAGGATTTCGAAGAGTCCTTACCCATACGGCAATTTCTGTTGACAAATTTGATACGAACAAAGGGTGAGGACAAGCAGAAGTTCAGAGTACCCCTGGGAACGCTTGGAACGAGTTTGAATCATTTGGGAGATTTTCCTTTCAAGAACCCGGACGCAGCTAGGTTTGAGAAACGTGCGTTGTTTGTGAGGGGAACTCAAAGTAAATACATTCCAGATGAAGCACTTCCTGTAATAGGGAAGTTTTTCCCGAGATTTGAGCTCGCAGATATAGATTCTGGACATTGGATTATTGCGGAAAAACCAGAGGATTTCAGAAGAGTCGTAGTGGAGTTTCTTCAGCCTGCAGAATAAGCACTTGACCAGAGAATTTCAGTGCTTCTAGGCTTACGCCATGGTACGACCAAATTTACTTCGAATCAAGTAGCAGAAGAGATCTGTGAATAGGGGTTTCAGTTCTAGCACGACACTGATAGGAACGTATTAGAACACTTAGAGGTGGAAACGTAATAATGCGTGAGACGGTGTAGACTGAGGACTAGACTAGTACTATTCTAGATAAATGTATGAGGGTATCATGCCCAAACCAATGACCCTAACTCCATATAACCAAGTGATTAACCATATATAATGCCATCCAATTTCAACAAGCGCAACCTGAACCAAGTAATCCATCGCTTTGTCCACTAACCTGTACGGTACCACCCCTCCGCAAGCTCGCATTTTCGTTCATAAGCTGTGGATCTTTTACGATGGCATCCACCACTTCCAAGAAAGGTGTCTTCACATTATCTTTCGTCTTCGCACTGACTTCGCAGAAGGTGCAACCGTGGCTAGTAGCCAGCGCAAGCCCTTCTTCATATGTTACTGTTCGATGTGTAGCAGCCTTATCTGATTTGCTGCCTACCAAGCACATCTTCGCGCCGTCTACGAGATTTGTTTCTGCCTCTTCAAACCAGCGTTCCATAGCAAGAAAACTATCTCTGTTGCTGATATCATAGACGAGGATAACACCAAGGGCACCACGGTAGTAAGAGTTCGATAATGTGCGGAAGCGCTCTTGTCCTGCAGTATCGAGCAGGTTCAGACGGTAGGAGGTGCCACGGACGTTGAGTCTTTTCGTCTAGGGATATTTAGTATTTGATAGGCTTGTAGTACTTTACGAAGCATACCTTAAAGTCTACACCAATCGTGGCAGTTGAGCTTTCGGAATCAAATTGATCGTCTGTATACCGTATTAACACTAAATAATTGGGTTAGTAAGTGGCAAATTGAGCTGTCACAAGAACACTCGTACGTGCAGACTTTCCGGCCCCGGAAGGCCCGATCATTAGGATCTTTAGAGCTGGTAGAGAGTCGTCCATTTTCTTTCTAGTTCTGGTGTGGAGTGAGTGAAGGTTACAACTACTACTGATGTTTGAAAAATAAAAGAGGTCAATGACAGGTTGCGTCACGCTTGGCACAGGTGAACCCTGGTAGTCAGCCACGTACATTTCACATGTGGCCCAAGACAAAATGTCTGCTTTTTAGTTATTTTGGCATTTTATTGCTAGCTTATTGCTAACACAGGATACATGTCGCGCACGCCTTATGCCCAAGCAGACCGACCTGAATGCAAATGTCCAGTAAAAAAACCCTAGCCCCAGTATATTGACCTTTCATACCTCTTCTAAGACCTTCTCCTTGAACTCCCTCTCAACCTTCTGTCCCGACTCATCTGTGTTGGATTCGCCGTGAAGGTTAAGAAGAGCACCAAGATCGAACTTGGGTGCCTTCAAGAGCTTAACTTTGCGGATGTGGACCTACATAAAGTTAGTTTCTTGCCTACAAAAATTCACTGAGTCAAACGTACGTTTTGTAATGGGTAGATGCCTTGGGTAGCCTTCTCAATCTCACGGCCGATGACCTCTGGGATGAGCTTGGCGGTGAGGCCGGAGAGAGTTACGCTGGTGGCCTCGCGTTGGATGATCTCGACCATCTTCTTGCGGATGGCTCTGATTTGCGAAGAGGCGGCGTATGTGGTCTTCTTAATTTGGTTGGGGCGACGCTTGGTGAAAGCGATGGCGAAGATGCGGAGGAGGTAGTCGTCGGTGGTCTTGATCGTGACGTTGGCCTCGATCAGAGTTTGCCACTTTCGTACAAGAGATCTGAGCTTGTCGGATGTGAAATCGAGACCGTGGAAGTTGGTCAGACAGTTCTTTCCCTGGACCTCATCGACGCGTAGCTTGACCTTTCGGAAAGCGTGGTCCTCGTCCTTCTGCAAATCCGCCAAAGAGACCTCGAAAATCCGTCCCTTCAAAGCATCGTTGGCGTTCTTGATACCGGTGGTTCTGTTGACGAGAGTCTTTCCAACACTAAAAGTTTGTTAGAAGCAGTCCAGGATATATTCAAGTAGGTGGTATCGTACTCTCTGATATTGAAGGAAGATGGTGCCTGTGATATAGATTAGTACCATGGAGGATCCGGACAGCCTCAATGCGCATACCTTTACTTGGTACCAGTCCTTGCGGGTGAAGGGATCGAGAGTTCTCTTCTTGAGACCTTTCTTGCCTTTTGAGAGGCGCTTGTTCCTGTCGTTCTGTTAGACTGTGATACTTCAATGCTGCCCTCCATTCATGCTCCGGATATTCTTTTGCAGACCATCCAGTATGGTATTCGGGATTGTGAAGGGATGCTTACTTTCCGACAGCCATATTTGCGATGTAGGATTCGCGAATATGTTGGTGGAGGAGTTGTCGTAAAGTCGTCGGTTCTCGCTGAAAACCATCAATCTCAAAAATCGATGGGTGGTGTGCGGGCTAAGCGAGGCTAATCTAAATTGGGACTAAGTGGGTCATTGGAACAAAAGTTTTTGTGGTCCCTCAAAATTCATCTTTTCGTCCCTTCTTTTACTAGTGTACAATTATTCGAACTATTTAATTCAAACGACATAAAATACGCAATCATTGGTGAAAATGCTGTCGTTAATATTGTGGGTACTTTTTGAGGCCGATTGATGATACATCCACTAGCCATGGATCTGGTCCTTTACCAAACAATGTCATAATTACTACAATGCAATAAAACGGGTTCTTGAGACGTTATCTCTTGCAATCGAAGGGAGTGTAGGACAAATTTGTTATGAAACCGACCAAAGGGCCTGTTAGAGGGATATCTCCGAGTGATACGTTCACCAAAAAAAATGTCTGGAACTGAAGTTTCGCAATCCCCTTCGGCATGTCATAAGTTACTTCTTAACAAGTGTTTCGATCAGACCCTGTGGAATAGTGTATGAAATCTTTGCACAACTTGCAACGTTGCTAATGGATGGCTCAGGGACTGTGCAGCTCCGATGGTCAGAACAATTCAGGATAACTTATCTCGTACTTTTCATGAACCAAAGTTTATCTACTATGCTGCCCTGCCTAATTACAATGGACTTTCTAGCCCATCTCATTCATTGTACTGCCTGAACGCTGAACTCCATCCTCCATATGCTACCAGCTATACCAGCTATACCATCCGTATCCATGCCATTTACTTGTCCTGGCTACTCGAGTGCTCACGTTGGAGCGACTCAATTTTCTTTCTGTCATTACCAAGACCCGTCTGCTTCCATTTATGGCCAAATTAATTGGAACAATTCTCACTATCGTCCACGTAGGCCTGTAGGCCTACTCATGGAACGCCTTTCTCCTGTCTCCCATCTATCCTCTCTTCACTCTCTTCAAAGTCCAGGAAGTCTTCAAAACTTGGAAAGCTAAAGTAGTTCCCAGCTGAATTTCCGTTAGCAGACTTGTCCCAACGAAGATGTAGACAAACACTAACACTGCTGGTTCCCTGTATCGAAGGCTTCCTTCCTCGATCCCAAATTAGCACTTTGAGGCGATTGTCCAGCACTTGAGCAGGGGCTCTGGGGCGATCTCATAGCATGTTCGTGTTGAGCAGACGAGTAACTTGCCACCCTGGAGAGAATAGTTGTCGCTCCAGACGATTGCAAAGTCGCAAGGTCTTTTCTCGAAGCGTTGGAAGTTGCCAATTGCGGACAAGTCGCACTGGCTCTCACTGTGTTGAGAGCGGAGTTAGCGATTACGTTCAACGACAACACCTGAAGCCCAACCCCTCTCACTTGTGATTTTAACATATCCAAATCATCCACACCTGCCTCTTCCAAATCAATTCTTGGGGGGGGGGAATTGAATTAAGAAAAGCTTCAGGAATCGTCATCAACTTACTGAGTCTCGGTCTCCTCACGGGGGTCTTCGGGGATGAAGTCCGAGGACTGCTTTTCGAAGCCATGCCTATAACCCCAGACAGTACGTCCCTATTCAGAATGGAAAGCCTTTCAAATCTCAGGGTTGAACACTATGAGTAACGATGATCAGGTCAAAATTAGAAAAGAAGACAAAGATCAACCTGAGGGGTAGCAAAGCAAGATTAGCGCGAGCTTGAGGTGATGGTCAACCTTCCTCTCTATAAGGTGATGATGGGGACACCCAGTTTACCACATTCGGTGATTCTTCCCAGAACTAACCCTAACTGCTACCCTTCCCCTCTCACCCCCATTGCTCGAGACCGGGCCTCGCCACATGTCAGCCTGTCAGTTGAGGTTGGGCGAGAATCTCTGGTGGACGCCTGAAGGTGGAGGTGGGCGGACTGCATGCCCATGTCCACTCAAACCACACCACATTGTTAGTTTATGCATGCCCAACTGCAGCTTATTGACTACTCCCCAACCCACCAAAATCGATTCAACAGCCGGTGTTGTCACGGAGGGTCGGGTAAGGTTAACCAGCTGCACTTATATTAATAATGTGTTACGATGCACTTTCCAATGATTGATGCCCGCCTGAAATCTATAATCTAGTTCTCGACGTTGGCATCGCTGTCACTAATTTTATATTTCACAACCTTAGAATCACCCTAGGATCACATTGCTCCCTGAGAAAGAAAGATTACAAATGGCCAAATGGATTTTATTTGATTATTAGCACAAGACATTAGAAGGGTTTCGGGCACGGCTGCAGGTACATCTGACAAGTCGTCGGCCCCTTTCCAAGCACAGCGCGTGATCGAACGCTCAATGATCGATACTGCATTTAGATCAGTCATGAATGCATTAATACTGGAATGGCCAACGTACTCTTCCCAGCTTCGACCCTTCACAGCAGCCAGCTCGACTTCCGTCATTCTGTGTCCGGTGGTGAAGTATCCTTGCCATAAATTCAGTTTCGCTATCACATATATCGAAAGAGGTGGGGATACACCTACCTGCAGTTATCTTTGCATCGATTTCTACTCTAGAGTCTGCCGGAATCCATGATTCTGGAAGCTCTACCCGCTCCAGAATGGGAATACTGTTCTTGGTTAGTAACGGGCCGCTGATCGTTCATTCTGGCCAAACATACCCTTGCCCAACAATGGCATCGTGCTTCATACTATGAGCTTATTAGATAGTCACACAACCATAGAGCAATAGTATCACTCACTTGCTCATACTCAGCATCCGGTCAATTTTCTTGATGCCAAGCCAGTGAAGAATATCCGGCATCAGAGCTTGGAAACGCATATCCTTCACTCCTGCGATATTCTCCGTTCTCTTGAAATAGTCCGAAGCGCGATCTAAGCCACGTTTTCGTGCGTTGTACACGAGATACTACAGTAAATATCAGGGAAACACTCTTTGGAAGAACATCTGATTGGGAATTTGACTGTGGGGGTAGAAAGAGGTGGGGTGATGTGTGGGTGAAACAACGTCTAAAGCTATCAAACTGGAGTAGCTTACCTTTGTAACCTCTCCAAGGGCTCTTCCTTCCTTTCTGAAGTAGATAACCACGCCTGAGCCGCCACTATGTTTAAACCTCGTCAGTAATTTCTTCCACATGTAGGTGGAGATAATCACCGCTGTGCTTCCTTGACTGCTTCCTCGATTCCATAGATGAGGTATGGCCGGCATGTACAGATATCGGAACCGAATACATCACTTCCGTTACACTGCATTTATGTCAGTTGAAGCTATTCTACAAAGGGCAGATGTGTAGCGTTGACCTCATCATGAACTCTCAATGCCAATTTGACCTTTTCATCTGACATCTTCGCTGGATCACCGAAGCAGTAGACAGTGAGACCACCTGAAGTCTGTAAGAACGAATCATAACCAACACGGCATCAAGTCTGACATACCAATTGGGGGCAAGAACAGCTTAATGTCACCACGGGTAATCAGTTCAGGATACGATCCCCCGGTGTGTTCAAAAAGTGATCTTCTTAATGTGCCCTCATCTACCTGAAATAAGTATAGGCGAAGATAGAGGGAAGAGATCTACCAACCAATACCAAATCTCTCTGCAACCCCTGGCAAATACCATACCTGAGTCTAAGGTTAGACAATGACATACATCATCCTAGGAATATGGACTTACTGGCTCGACAGCAAATTTGGTAACGGCCAACTCGCCTAAGTGGATTCACGTCAGTGGTTTGTCCAACGTTTGACACAAGACCAACCCCTCCTCAAAGTCTCTACCCAAGGACGTAGGAATCTTACCAGTCTCGTTTAAGCAAATCTTGCCGTCAGGAACTCTGTCAATTAATTAGCGTGGGACTTGAGATCAGACGACAAACTCACAAACGTCCTTCTCGGACACTTTGCTCCAATTCTGGAAGCTGGAAACACATTAGTACATATAGTAGAGACTTGCCCTATCACCTACTTTCATCTGAGCTCTAGTGATAGCTGTACTCCATTGTCAGCAAGTGTATCCTGCTCCGGTCACACAGACATTTTTCAACATACCAATAGTCGGTCTGATATCGACTAGAAGGTGTCAGCATGCGTTCTACACTATGAGGCGGACGGTACTCACCGTTCTCATTCTTGATGATATCTTGGAATAGCCATGGAGCAAGATGGCCCAATGGATCCATGCTCACAATCTTCTTCGCATCAGACCATTGGGGAAATGGCCCAATTTTCACTGCTGGCTCTGTGTCTGTATAGTCTGGTCTTTCAGTTGATTTTAGTTAGCCCTCGCTCGGATTCGCTCAACAGGTTTAGCCTAGCAAGTATCTCAAACTATTTGACACAGTCAAATGAGAACGAATAGTAACGCTAGTATCGTCGTAGGTACGATAAACGGAATGCAGAGGTTATAGGAAATACGAATTGTTGATTGCTCGAGGCGCCGAGCTAGTGTGGCCTTGAGTCTTCTGAACGTTCTGATTACCTTATTTAGTTTGAGACACTGGCTAGGTTTGGATCCAGGATCTTATGATTGAATGACCAAAGCTTGAGAAACATACCGATGGTCTTTACTGATTTCACTACTAGCAACTGCCAAAGCATAGTAAATCGAATAACTACCTCCATGGGCTTCTCTATATTAATAAGGATATTGCAGATAAGACTTTGAACAAGCTCACCTCCGATTGCTATGGATATTAGCTAGTGACTACCTCGTGATATAAGTTGATAAGAACTTACCATTTCTTCTCCGTACAGATTGCTGGTTCCTAGATACAGCAACCGGGCCTCTCTTCTGGAAGTCTTTATTTCCCCAGTCCATACAAAGAGGGTTGATTCCCGACTGTCCTGGATAGGTACTAAATACATGGTCAGTTGCCAATACACTCTTTGAAAGAGGCAACACATATTTACGTAAGAATGATTCTTGAAGAAGTACCACTGCTCGGAGTACGTGTATGAGAAACTTGAGCAAGCTGAGCAGCAGGAAGCGAAGGTGATTCAGGAATTTTAGTCTCATCAAGGTGAGGAGACCCATCAAGATTTGTAATTATTTCCATTTGCTTTGCAGCAGCGCCCTCTGAAATAGAGCCAGAATTGGTACCCTGAGCTTCTGAAATATCTCGAACTTCTTTCATACCAGCAAGGACATTTACACGACCTGAAATTGCATCAACATTTGAAGCCAACTGAGTCTGGTTCATCTGCAACTTCTGTAAAGTCGCCAAAATCTCCTTCATAAGTGCTGTCTGATCGCCAGAGGATGCCATGTTTGCGGTAGGAATGTGAAGGGAGCAGGTGGGAGACTAAGATTAAGTACAAGGCAAGATAGGTAAGATTTATAAGTTATGTTGTTTGCTGTTTGTAAGACTAGAATAGTTTGTGTAAGCCTGCCTATACAGTGCAGTACTTTGTGTCTAATTGGTAAATATAGAGAATCAGGAGATGTAACTTCTTTCAAAAAAACAAAAGTAAACTTCGCGATGATCTTTCTATGAAAAGGCAAAGAGGGAAACATATTTATATACGGAAGACAGCAGGGAGCCACTAGACGGTGAATGTGACTTGACCCAATCTGGAAGTAGGAGTACGCCGCGAGCCAAGGAACTAGCCGCTCTGGGGCTTATCACGATAAGTACAACCCGCCCCACAGATGCCAAGAGCTACAGTTGCGATTTCAGTCTTGAAGATCAGCAAGGCCCTTTACAATCAACATTATTCAACTCTTCAACCCAAAGTATTCATCATGGTAGGACTTACCCAGCACACCAAATCGCCTTAGCATTGGCTAACATACTCTGTAGGGTAAACGCAAGGCAGCCAAGAAGCAGCAAGGTCCTAAAAAGGTACTCCAAAATTTCCACCAACCTAGCTTAAAATCCTCTAACAAATGCGCAGAGAGAAGGTCTAGCAACCATATTCCCCTGCCTCTTCTGTAACCATGAGAAATCGGTTGCGGTCAAGCTAGACAAAAAACAAGGCGTTGGCGTCCTTTCCTGCAAAGTGTGCAACCAAAATTTCCAAAGTTCTATCAACTGTACGTAGACCCAGCCTCCTTTGAAGTGGAAGCGCACAAGCGCTAACAACAAGTCTTAGACCTATCGGCTGCGGTGGATGTATATTCGGATTGGGTCGATGCTTGTGACCAGGTAGCGAAGGATCATGGAGCGGAGAAGGGGGGGGACTATGCCCCTTCAAGAGCAGCGAATTCGGGTGGCGCGCATGGTGTTAGCAGAGGAAGGGACGAAGAAGACGATGATAACGACATCATTGACGATGAAGATGACGATGGAGCGGGTGACTATGGGGAAGATGGAATTGTGGCGGATGATGAATATTAGGCCAGGATACTTTATTTACGGAGTATGGGATTAGGTATGGGGCGTCACGGAATATGCTTTGCGGGATGTATGTGTACAAAAGCACAAAAAGATACATGGAAGCAAACTGCAGAGAACTTGGGGCTGTCGACTGGACCGTATTATTCAGGATTCCGTCCAGATCTACGCCGCTTTTACGAATGGATACAACCACTTTGCATAGCGCTGGCATTTCCTTTGCATGCGTAGCCCTGCATGCAAATTTTATAAGAGAGCCTTTTTACATCCCGTCGGATCGATTGCACTTCTGAATTTGCTATAGTAGAAAATCACAAGGCTAACTTGCTAAGATGACTTATGATATCAACCAATTATTATGCAATTCTACATAGTGTAAAATCGGTCGCCGAAATCACCTAAACCTGGAACAATATAATTCTTCTCATCAAGGCCCTATGCAGAATTAGATTTGCCAGGAAGGACGACATATCGCGAAATGGAATACTGACCTGATCAATGAATGCTGTAACGACCCTTAGCTTCGGAAACCTCTTAGCAAAGCCATCGATACCCTCTGGGCTAGCAATAAGATTCAGAAATAGAATTCGGTCTTCTGGCACGCCCCGAGAAAGTAGCACGTCCACAGCCATAGTTGCAGAACCCCCTAATCCCAATCAGTAACGATTCGAACCCTTCAGCTCATGAGAGAACTCACCTGTAGCAAACATGGGATCCAACAGTAGCACCCAACGATCAGCAATATCCTCCGGTAGCTTATCATAGAACAATTTGGGCATTGAGGTTTCCTCATCTCTCTGTATTAAAATCTTACCAATCCTCACGCTTCGACAGCAATCTCTCAAACCCTGTTCCATAGCTTCTCCCGCCCTCATGATTGAAACTCCACATATCTTTCCCTGAAATTGAACACCTGCATAACTCCTCCCAACTGGGGTCGTGATCGCGTGCTCTACCACCGGGAGATGGTTCAGACCCTCCTCAACTAGCAAACGGATAATACGGTTAGAGTAGAAGATGAAGTCAGCTCGTTGTGTGTTCTTGTCTCGGATCATGCTGTGGGATCAGTACGGTTAGTCAATTATCCCATGGTAATACGGTGGGTAGCAGTGGCCTCCCGAGACGCACGTCAAAAGAGCTATCAGCTGTGGGGTTTGTGATAAAGTATGCTAGACCGGGTTAGCTTTACCTAGATACGTTTATATTTTTTCTTTAAAAACACCTACCACATTCTCGTAGGAAACTGCAGTTGAGACGGTGGCCGTGGGTTTCTGTTTGTCTGAGCGGTAGTCTGGTCCTACACTCCTGGATGGGGTTGCTGCAGTCGACATTGTGGCGGGTCCTTGTGTTATTTTTTGAATGGGATGATCTACAAGTGTACAGCAAGAGGTTGAATCTAAGCAGAGCAAAATGTTTGAATAATTCTCGTTGCACAAAGAGTTGCTCTACAAATACACGTTAGGAATCTGAGCTCGGCTGGCTAGCCTGGATAAGGGTCCCGCCGTCGTCCGCTGCTGGGGGGGAAATAGGGCGGGTCTCTAATAAGTTCACGATAGTCGATAAGGAAGGCAGGCGGAAGTGTGGCGCGGAAGATAGTGGTACGGTACGGTACAGTACAGTACTGTATGTGGGCGCTACGTTATGTTGTTATTAACACAATGGGATTTCCCACTCGCAGCCTTGGTTGCTTTCTTCTCTTGGTCTACCTCTGCTACGTGAGATACTGTTCTCATGCCTCCATCTGATCCTATATATATCTGTCTTTGCATAGCAATGCCTCTCAGACCAAAACCCATCAATATTGGTGACCTTCTTCTTACCCCTGACCAGCAGGGTGCATATACAGGGCCACTACGCACAAGGACAAGGCTGAACCAAGCCGTGAATGAGTAAAAGACGACGTAAAAGTGATGGCTCGGCTTCACTTCAATATTCGTTTCCTTTTAGTTCAGATATTAAGTATATCTACATTTTGTTAAGCGTTTTTTACTCCTTCCTTTGTTCATTCAAAATATTATATCATATCATACCTCTTGTCACCTCTACTGGCAACCCCTCCTGCGCATCCTTGTTTACGCTGCTGAGCAACATTCACCACACTCCTCCGTGCAAGGGTTTTGTTTACCATCAAGCTTCACCCACCCACCTCTTGTCACAAAACATTACGCAACCAAAGTCTCCAAGTCACGGAAAAGGATTCGCCAATACGCAATAATCCTAAGATGACAGGTCCGCCGCTTTTTAACTCTCTTCCTTAAAAGTACAGAGTATCGCGTAGCGCCTACCTCGAGTTCCTCCTTGCGATTCACCCATCTACACGCAAGCATTACAATGGCAGGCCAGGAAGAAATCATGGTGTCTCTCCCGAGAAAGAAGATTGCGACATACGGGAAGACGGTTCGAAGACGTATTCCAGAACAGAGCTTTGCGCGCTTCCGGCAGTCAAATTCACCAGAGAAGAAGCCTGCGCCAATTCTATCAAGGTCACCTAGTGTTGCGCCTTCGGAACCTAGGCGACTAAAAAGTCCTAAAAAGAGGCCCTCGCCTTCAAGTGCTTTAGCAGTGAAGGCTAATGTATTCGATGTTCCGTCTAGCGACGACGAATCTGTTACGCCAATAGCTTCCAAGGCACGCAAGCCAGCGCCGAAAGCAACAACGAATTCAAATGGGCAACGTGACACGAGTAGCAAAGTTGTTTCCTCAGCGGAGGAAATGAGAGGCATGAAAAGAGTCAAGCTCTCTCCAAAGGTGGTCGAGGTGGAAAAGACAAAGACAGCCAAAGTATCGAGCAAGACATACTCACCGCCAGTCAGAGTATTACATAAATCAATCGAGTTAGGGGAGACGAAGGTTATGGCTTCTAGGCCAAAAAAGTCCTCGGTGGTGAAAAGAAGGCCAGAAAAGATACAAACTCCTCGAAAATTATCCCTTTCCCCAAAAGACGACACCTTATGCATGCACCCACTACACAATGATATAGATGCAATGGATGTAGACACTCCCAACATACATGTCTCCCCTCGTGGCCAAGAAATATGGAAGGAAGTTATGAACACTGTCGATAGCAATGTAACAGGTAGCACAGCTTTGAAATCAACTGTAAGTACTCGTCCAGAGCAAATCTCAGTCCTGAGTGTGCACAGATGCTAATAGGGAATCAACCTAGTCTAAGGGGCCGGGAAAGCTGCTATCTCAGGCGTCTGGTGTTTCTAAGCACTCACAAAGAACCCCTCGGAAGCTTCCTCGCCAAAGACTTATCGATTCGTTAGTTCAGCAGGCAAACTACAACGAAGAAATGGACGAAGGCGTTTCCGATCCGGACATTTTGGATAGCACGGTGACGCAGGTAGCAGATCCTCTCTCAAGGAGCCAGAGTGTCGCTCCAGAAGTGTCCGTCCCAGCGGCAGCATCCTCCAGTCAAGGGCCCCAGGTACAAAATGTTGGACCAAAGTTCACATATGCTAAACAACGTTCTATGCTAGCCGAGGAAGACCTCATGGCGCAGCTTGCACTGGACATGCCAACACAGCCAGTTCCTGCGCCAAACGGCAAACGTGCACGCAGGGGGTCTATCCCAAAACTTGCACCCCTACAAAGCTTTCTTGAAGAGGAAAACGATGATGAGGGTAATTCGCAAACGATCAGAAGTGTTCACGAACTTAGACAGGCTGGAGCAAATAACCGTTTCATGGATGAAATTGAAGACCTGCTCGATCGCATTGGCCAGCCTTCCCCTAAACCTTCGTCATCAAGACGGTCAGCTCTTCTGGAGCTCTCTAGCAAGTTTAAAGATAAGAACTTTGTGCGACAGTTTCGTGCGAACGGTGTTGAACAACGCTTGTTTGTCCACCTTGGCCAAGAAACGGACTTGATCACTGGCTTCATTATGATTTCAATCTTGATGGCTTTATTAATTGACACTAGCATGCCACATATCATAACTCAACTTCGTCGGCAGGGTCTCACAAGACTGATGACACGTCTTGTCGAATCACCTACCGATATAGTTACATTAAGCAAAGAGCGTAAGAGTAATATGTCGAAAATGGCACAATCTCTAATTGCTCAATACCAAAGCTTTCTTCTTCAAATGCCAATTTGGGAAGAGCTTCAGCCCCAGGTGATTTCGCCACGAACAGCTGCGCTAAAGTGCCTTGAAGTCATGGTCCGGCAGACTAGGGAAGATGGTAATTCTAATGATATAATATCAAAAGAGTTGACAACCAACCTCTTCCATATCTTGCAAGCCGCTTCAGACGAAGATTCATGGGACTTACCGCGAGGAGGGCAGGCTATCGATCTTTACCTAGCTTTATCGACGCTGGAATCTCACTCTGTTGCCGCGAGGACTGTAAATGACGAGGCTATCTGGATCAGCGATTACCTTCCAATCATCGCAGATAACCTCGAAGTGGCACTACGTAGACCAGCTCATAGTTTTGGAAGCATGCAGACTGTAATTCTACGGCTGACCCTGAACGTCACCAATAATAATTCTAAGGCATCAGGTGTATTTGCTAGAGGTTCATTAATGGCTATTATGGGCGCAGTGATTGTTGCTAAATTCCAAAAAATTCTAAGTTACTCAATTGAGGATGATTTCTCACTGGTTGTTGATCATCTGGTCCTTGTGTTGGGCCTCTTGATCAACTTTGCAGACGGTAGTGTACCTGCTCGAGAAAGCTTCGAGAGTCTACATGGAGGTGCCAATGATCCCTTGCAAAATATGGTGCAGCTTTTTGTGGACAATGTGGCTACAATGTCCGAGGTGAGCTTTGATCAAACGATGATGAATTTTGTAAACTAATTTCTCTTAGGCTGAATCATTAGAAGAAAGCCAAAAGAATGTTGCCTTCGGCTACCTTGCTGTTCTCCTTGGTTATCTGTCACTATCGCCAAATTTAGCAGAACGAATCGCTGCCCAGCAGCCGCGAGGTACTTTGCGACAGGTGATTGCATCCATTGAGGAGTTTATTGGGCACCACAAGGCGGCCGATAGCCAATTTCAAGACAATGATGATGGCTACAGTGCCAACACTGGTTTGACAGAACGTCTGGAAGGATTGGTTGTACGATTACGCGCAACGAAAAGCACAGGATTATGAAAGGTAATAGGGAGCAACCAAGTGATATGGAAATGCTGCTTTGGTAGATTTATTAATGGAAGGCTGGGGCGTTATAGGAATCATTTGGCTTACATATATACCCATACGACATGCATTTGCCAGGAATTGAAGGAGTAGATCTGGGATTAGAAAGAATGTAGATCTTACGCAAAGCAATTGTTCTAAAAGACTTGCTGGTCTTCTTGACTTTGCTGGAGGGGTGCATCCTATATTCAGATACCATACATAGCAATGGTACCAGAGATTTCATAGGCCCTCTGGAATAGTGCTGACATCCTGGCAAATGAATATTTTTGAAATTTGTAGTTGTGATGTTGAAACGAAGTTATCTTTGGATCCTCTGAGCCTGAGGGCTTGGTATTTGGTAGCTGCACCCCCCCCCCCCCCCCCCCCCCCCAACAGTGGGACCAATCGGCTTAGCATGGGCCGTGCGGCCGTGGCATTCTAGAACAAATAAATGTAACAAGTAGAAAGAACAACGAGTTGCACTTCTTCCCTTGAGTATCAATTGACTTACACCTTTGGAACATTGAAATAAAAGGTCATGTTCGACGAATTTTAGGAAGCACCCTCCACATCTCTCATTGTCATCAATTATCCGAAACCATTCCCATCTCTTCACTTTATTTCTTAGCTCAAGAGTTGCTTTCAGAATTTAGGTTCAACAGCCTGGTGCTGGTCTGGCAGCCTCGCCACCATTTCCGTTGCGGCCCAATCCCCAACGACGAACCGAGAGAACCAAAGTACATTCAACAACACACGAGGAACTTTGCATTGGCCTACATCATGTCCCCTCCCAAGCAAAGAAAAATCGCTATCGTTGGCAGTCGCTCAGTCGGTAGGTCCCTCCCTCAATCTTACATTATAAGCTTATATCTCCGTTGCTTGTATCGAAAGCTGATATGACATAGGCAAATCATCCCTTACAGTGCAGTTTGTCGATGGTCACTTTGTGGAAAGCTACTATCCTACGATTGAGAATACGTTCAGTAAAGTCATCAAGTACAAAGGTCAAGAATACGCTACAGAGATCATTGATACCGCGGGTCAGGTATGTGTTTATCAGAGAGACATGTACTTCTTTCGTGCTTCGCCACATGTCACATGCTTCCGGTTCCCGTTTTGGTGTACTAACATTTTGGTTGTTAGGATGAATATAGCATATTGAATTCAAAGCATTTCATTGGAATACATGGATACATGCTGGTGTACTCGGTGGCTTCTACGCAATCTTTCGAGATGGTTCAGGTGATTAGGGATAAAATCTTGAATCACTTAGTCAGTCACCTCTTCCGCTCCACTGTCTTTCAATCAGAGAATATTACAGTACTAACCCTAAACAGGGCTCAGAATGGGTTCCGATAGTCATTGTTGGAAACAAGAGTGACTTACGACCAGAGCAGCGCCAAGTTACTGTGGAAGACGGCAAGAAGATGGCCGAAGAGTTCAAATGTGCCAGCACCGAAGCAAGTGCACGTTACAACGAAAACGTTACCAAAGCATTTGAGCTCATGATTGGGCAGATCGAGAAGGCTCAGAATCCGAATGAGCCTACTGGTGGTGGGAAGTCTTGCGAGATTATGTGAAAGCAGAGTTTGGTGAGATTGATTCTGGGAAGGAGGGCTTTTCTTTTAGTACCGATAGAAGGAGGTTACAGGGAAAGCCTGCATTTACTCACGTACATAGTCTGGCGTTTTTAGAGGAGTCGCATTGAGTCTTGGAATTGTTCAATGAAGCGATATACAACAACGACACTGACAAAGAGGATCTGCCTCCTCAAGTTGTGACTGCAGATCTGTGATTCTGAAGCTGGTCAGTTGCCAGTATAGCCACCACTAATATGCACAATCTATATCTGAGTCACCCCAAATCAGCGAGCGATCATTGAGTCGAGCTGTTCTGAGTTTCTGTTATCAAGCAGATTCTTGAGTCTTCCCTCTTTGATGCACCTTCTTAAGAAACTCGACACAGTTATAGCCGTGGGCTATAGCCCCATATTATTCATCATCTTTGATCAGCTTGGGCTGCTATTACTGACCTGTATAAAGATATAAAATGGAAAAGGAGCCTCTCCCGTTAGCGAAAGGTCTCCGCCGTATATACTTTTCCACATCAACGGCTCAGACATCATAACCAAAAATTCAAGATGCTATACAGGTAACTATGGATATTTCCAGATGATCATAAGTTCAAATGATTCAATGAATTCATTTTGTCAGTTAGAAACTCGCATATAAAATCTCCACACGTGATGAGGGAAATGCCAAGCTGAACCCCACCAACAAGGCTGAGTGAGTCAAATTGTGAATGTGTACTCCCCGCCGATTGACTCGACTAAACAAACGTCCCAAGCATATAAATCCTCAAAAGGTAGCAGCTACATTCTCGCTAGCAACAGAACCGCAATTCAAAATGCTTGACATATTTGACTTTATAGTCGCGCAGGGAGGCAACCCTGAGAAAATCAAGGAGTCACAAAGACGTCGATTCGCACCAGAGGAAGTGGTAGACGAAGTCATTGCTCTTTACCAGGACCACCGAGCGAGTGAGGATTCCCAGGTTGCCGATGAGAAATCTATTACTGACCCGAACTGTAGCTCAGTATGAAGCTACGCAAACCAAGCAGAAAATCAATGAGGTGCAAAAAGGCATTGGAAAATTGATGAAGGCAGCAAAGACGGATCCTAAAGCAAAGGAGGAAGCTGATGCTCTGTTGAAACAGAAGACCGACTTGGAGAAAGCACATAAGACTTTTGTGGAGTCTGCGGCTGAGAAGCAGGTTGCTCTCACAGTGAAACTTAACACCATTGGCAACTATGTTCATGATTCAGTGAGAATTGGCAACAATGAAGTACGTGGGATGCCATATCCAAGTAAGTAAGTTTGCTAACAACGGTATAGGATAACAATGTCGAAATTCGGAAATTCGCTCCAGAAGGCGTAAAGGTCGAAAAGAAAGACGTACTCTCACATCATGAGGTGGCGTTAAGACTTGATCTTTATGATCCAGACCGTGGAGTGAAAGTTGTTGGACATCGTGGATATTTCTTGAAGAGCTGGGGCGTCCGGTTAAATCAGGCACTGATTCGTTACGGACTGGACTTTCTCAGTGATAGGGGTTACGAGGAACTATCAGTTCCATTTATGATGAACAAGGAGCAGATGGCGAAAACAGCACAGTTGGAGCAGTTTGACGAGGAGTTATACAAGGTAGTGGAGGGAGATGCCAAGGATGATAAGTATCTCATCGCTACTTCAGAACAACCTATCTCAGCTATGCATGCGGATGAGTGGATGTCACCTAAAGAGCTTCCCATAAAGTGAGATACTACTTCTCTCCGCTACTGAATAGGGACTAACGGTTCTATCAAAGGTACGCAGGAGTCAGCACATGCTTTCGCAAAGAAGCTGGATCACACGGAAAGGATGCTTGGGGACTCTTCCGTGTCCACCAATTTGAGAAGGTACATAAGATATTCAGTTCAATGTAGTTGTTGAATTACTAACACTCAGTCGCAGATTGAACAATTTCTGATTACGGATCCCGAGAAGTCATGGGAGGCATTTGATAGCATGATCGGCATTTCAGAGGAATTCTACAAGTCTCTCGGTGTACCTTACCGTGTTGTAGAAATCGTCTCAGGAGCCTTAAATAATGCGGCTTCAAAGAAGTACGACCTCGAAGCATGGTTCCCATTCCAAGGAGAGTACAAAGAGCTTGTCTCATGCTCAAATTGCACTGATTATCAAGCTCGAGCACTAGAGATTCGATACGGTATTAAGGTGAAGATTGAGACTCGCAAAAAGTACGTTCATCTCCTGAACTCAACACTATGTGCGACTGAGAGAGCTCTTTGCTGCTTGTTGGAGAATTTCCAGACGGAGGAGGGCTTCAATGTGCCAGAACCGCTCCGACCATATTTGAAGGGGAACCCAGAATTTATTCCATTCACCAAGGAGCTATCAAAGGATTCTACTTCACAAAGGGCGAAGGTAAAGGCGGAGGCGAAAGTTGAGAAGGATTTGAAAGATCTTAAGGTTTGAGCGAGAAGTGGGTTGAAAATAAAAAGACATTTTAACCGTCGACTGTCTTTCTTTTGTCAGTGGACCGTAGATAGATAAACAGAATTTTATTAGCGGCAATTCTACAAGATCCTGCTTTATATGATAATCTATATTGGCTTGTGCCACCCAAATTCAATGAACGTTCATCATATGAGTTGATTTGATTTGAGTTAGCTCTGTGACTAGTTGCCTCTGATGCCATTTCCCGCATAATTACTCATAAATCAACAAATGAATAACATCTATCTTTCAGATGAAAATCCAATACCTAAGCAGCAAACAGACAAGGAAAACTTTAAGGGGGCTTGCGTAGGCTAAGCGAGGAAGCGAGGAAGCGAGGCGTGATGCAAGGCTGACAATCTTGCTGCGAACATCTTGTGAAAGCACAGCGCCATCACTACTCTTATTTAAACTCCAAAGCTTGAAAATTTATTTCGCAACTTAAAGGAAAGCCATCCCATGTAGTTATTCTGAGACTGAGTTTGGAATGAAGGTCTTCATCACTCCCGCCTTCCCGACGCCATCTATATCCTGATTGAGACGAGGCTGTAGCGCCATCTACCTCTTGTAGCTATGGAGGAATCCATGTCTTGTCCATTTTCATGTGGCTATATGGTAGATGGCGAATCAGAGATCATGGTACTTGACTCCAGTTCTCTCCCTCTACCGACCTTTCACTGACTGCCATCACAAGTTACTACATATAGAGACCGTCCATTCAGAAGGCGATGAATCTCCATTCGTCGTTAAAGAAGACGTTGACAAGGATGCCAATATCGCGGCCATGCTATCCATGGAAGAAGAGGATATCCAGTATGCCAGCTGCCCCATTGATGGCTGTGGCGAAGCGGTCCTTCTTACGGAACTTGATAGTCATATTGACATGCATAGTGCTGAAGGGGAGGAGGTGGAGGAAGACAGAAGTGATGGTGGTTGTAAGACACCCCCATTCAAAAGAACGAAGAATGGGGATAGTAGTGAGGGTGGAGTTGGGGGTTTTGGGACGAAGCTTTCGCATGCGTTGAGGAATTTAGATGATGGGGAGCGGGTAGATGAGGATAGAAAAGAGCATGCAAAGCAGGCGTGGAAGAATATTCTGAAGATGCCGGGATCAGAAACAAAAGGAAAGGCCACCACCGAGGCAAAGGATCAAAATCCTAGACGTAGATTGGGTGTAGGTTAGCAAGCCATGCTATTGCATATGATACTAATTTTACTACAGAAGAAAGAATTGGGGCCTCATGCTCATGAAGCTCAGATGCCAGCAGCGCTAGTAAAACTCCTGGAAGCTGATGGTGAGACCAAAATCGTCCGCCGAAAGGGTTCAGATGGCAAAATGAAGTATTTCACAGTGTGTCCAAATAGGATGGAAGGCATCCTCCCAGTGCTTGAACAGCTGTTGACTCAGGACCGATCTACCGACAATGCTTACCTTTGCCACCATGCTGTTCGGCATGTATCGAAACTCAAGAGAGAAGGTATGATTATTTCTACTCACATCAAGAATATTATTGAGGCTTCTAGGTGGTTTCTGTGGATACCGCAATATCCAGATGTTGTGCTCTTACATTACGTCCGTCAAGTCTCAAGGATGTGATATCTTGGAGAACAAAATCCCGACCATCTTTGATATTCAAGAGTATATAGAAACAGCATGGGATCTTGGCTTCAATACCCAAGGCCGTATCGAGACAGGTGGTATTCGTGGAACCCGAAAATATATAGGAACCCCTGATGTGAGCACCTACCCATTTTGAGTCGATGAACTTGTGTTGACATTTAGCAAAGGCTCAAGCGATGTGCCTTAGCCTCGGAATTGCGTTCGTCACCCCAACCTCTGATCACCAACTACTTAAAGACTAACAAATAGTACAGATGCGACGCTCAAGGACTAAAGTCCAAAAAGGGCTCCCCCCCTGCCATGACCCTCCTCCTACAAGAAGTCGAGAACTACTTCGTGTCCGGCACCACATCCATTTCACCCAAAGTCAGGCTCACCTCCCTTCCACCACTCTACTTCCAACATCCAGGCCACTCAATGACCATTATTGGTTTTGAAAGACGTCGCGATGGAAGTAAAAACTTGATTGTTTTTGATCCTATGTTTCATGATGCGGTTGGCGTGTCGAGGTTTGTGGGTCAGGAAGTAATTGGGTGTAAGAATCCTGGGGAGCTACTAAAGGCTTACAGGAGGGAGGGGAAATATCTGAAGAGGTATTCGGAGTTTGAGATGTTAAAGTTGGTTTCCCTTTATTCTTACTTGCCTTCGATACCTGAAATGGAACGAGATAAGCTGAAGATGCTAACACGGAGTAGATTGACACCACCTGAAGCCCAAAAGGGTACTGTTAAGACAGGATCATGGGATTGACCTCAAGAATGGTTATTTGTTTTGGCGTAAAGCGACTCTAGCGTGCATCATTGGGCGGAGAAGCCGGGAAAAATTAGAGTATAGCATAGCATAGCATAGCACGCATAACAGGCCATGGGCTGGAAAATTAGTATCAATCCCCATGACTATTCCTTACAGAGGTTTATAGTCTGGCTGAGCAATATTAAGAGTACAGTTACACGTAACACAAATTCACATTAGTCAAGTTCAGGCAGAAGATAAGCGAATAGCTGTAATATGTTATGTTTTAATACCGTGGGCTAGTCGCTATATCGACGAATGCCTGCCCGCCTGCCTGCCATGATATACCCCGAAACGCCATGCCAATATGATCGAAAGGATCCAATTGTAGTGATAACTCCAAGCTCAAGGCCAGTTTCCTTTCACAAAGCCTTGAAAGAGTACAATATCATCACCTGCGATATATGTCACGCTCCCTCTCTCTCTCTAAAGGTTCCCTTTCCCGCACAGCCCCTCGATCACGTTCTCTTGCTGGACTTCGACTACGACTCCTCGTTCTCGTACTTCGGCTCCGATCATCATACTCAGGTCTGTCTCGATCTCGATCATGACGACGCTCGTCACGATCTTCCCTTCTTCGAGGACGGTCGTCTCTGGATCGATCATCTCGAGGCCGGTCTCCACGAGGTGGTCGGCCGCCATCCGGGCCATAGCTTGGAATATAGGTATCTACAGTGGGCGGAACTCTTCTGGGAGGCGCGCGATCAATGTCTCTAGATTGGGAGCGGTAGCTACCACGGTCAGAGCGCCCACCATCATACATAGGATCTGGGATGGAGACAGGGGGTCGGGGCGGTAGTCTGGTATCTGGTCTATCATTTTGACGCCAAGCTGGCCGTCGGCCTTCAGTTGGTGCGGGTGGAGCTCCATTTCGATGATCACCAGGAGGTGGGTAACGATTACCGTTCTGATGGGGTCTATTATTGTAGCCACCGTAGTTGTCTCCATGTCCTCCTCCATTTGCGTCCCCTCCCCAACCGGCATTGGGACCTTGGCCTACAGTTCCACCTTTTGGTGCGGGGGGAGGAGCTGCCTTCTGACCTCTAAACTTTCTGCGGTCTAACTCGTGCGACTCTTCAAATGTTGGTATATCTCCTGGCTCAGCAGGAAACGGTGGACTAGTAAAATAAGGGTGCTTTAGAGCATCGATTGCATTACTTCGCTTCCTCCAATCAAGTTTGAGTAAGTCGTTAAGAAGGGAGATAGCTCCCGAGCCATAATCTCGAAATCGCTGCGACATGGTAGGCGTTCGAATAGGTAGGTGTAAATTCGCAGCACCAGGCAGAGATTTCCATCCTGGCATAGTGGTCTCGTTTGGGGTACCTACTAGTTCGCAAATAATCTGAAGTTGGTGCACATCACTTTCTCCTGCGAGTATTGGCTTTCCTATGAGCATTTCTCCAAAGACGCAACTACAGCATAATTAGTCGTGGCCATGCAAAGCGCGTTGATGTATTTCTTACCCAACACCCCATAGATCGATTGCAGTTGTGTACTTTCTGAGACCTAGTAATAACTCTGGTGGCCTGTACCATCTCGTGACCACGAGCGTAGTATACTCTCGTCGAGCTTCTCCTCCTCCCTGGCCAGCTATTGGAACAGGTTCGTCATAATGCCGTGCTAGACCAAAATCTGCGATCTGCAGAATGCCACTGTTGTTGATCAAAAGATTTGCTGCCTTCATATCACGGTGCAGTATTTTCTCATTGTGCAAATACCGCAGTCCTTCTAAAAGTTGTAGCATATAACACTTGATCTGTGGTTCCGTAAATACAACACTAGGATTTTCGAGAAGACCGGAAAGATCGTGATCCATGTATGGGGTAACCATGTATATGATTGCTCGTTTCCTCTTGTCGTTATTTCTGGCGTGTTCAATAGCCATTTCTTCCAGTCTAAGGATGTTGATGTGGGATAATATCTTCAAGAGTTTGATCTCTCGAAGCGCAGTGATTGGGAATCCATCCTTTTCGTTATGCATCAAGATCTTCTTCAGAGCCACCACTGCTCCTGTCTTCTTCGACTTAGCGCGGTGAACTTCTCCAAAGGTTCCTTCTCCAAGCTTTCCCAATATATCATAGTCGGTGATTCTCGAGCATCCACGAAAGCTAGATTGAGGTCGCTCATCGCTATGCGCCATAGCTAAAGCTTCAATGTGGAGATTATCTGAGACCACCCGATGTGTGTTTATGTATGCCTCTGGTGATCCAAGGTGGAGGATTGAAATTGGGGATGGTTGGTACCAGGCAAGAATAGGGCTCTTCGCGCTCAAGACACCAATAACTGCAGATTTTGTGAAAAGAGACCAAATGAGGTTGTTATTCAAAGGGGCTGGCGCAAGATCAAGCTCTTGTACATTGTGAAAATTCACAATGGAATAACCAACAAGCAGATATGCAACAATACCATATCGAGTATGTCACAATAACAAAGAAATCAATGGGAGCTTTGACGCTAGTACCTCCGATGGGATTAACTTTAATCCGAAGCTGTTGGTGTGGGGCGACGGCTGCGGTGCTTGACGACCTCAACATCAATTCAGCTGCAAATATCCAGTCGATAACCGCATCAATGTGAGTTCGAGGCATACGTGTGTATAAACTATATTTACTGATCAGATGTTAAGCAAAATGGCCGGAACGACAGCGCCTGGAAGTCACCCAATCAAAGTTCCTCCCGTGAGGCCTCTTTATAAATTCTTCGCCACGGGTTTGGGAGCAACCATGTGGTTCTTTGTAAGCTTTCTTCTACTGTGTTGAGAGGCCGCAGGCTTACAATTTGATAGTTGATGTACCGCGCGAAGAAAGACGGTATGATCTACAATCGCAAGTCCTTCGTCAATTCTAATTTGAATATAGGAGCTGTATTGCTTGGCAGGAGACACCCTTGGGACCATTGAGTAAGAGGCTGCTCGACAAAAGACTGTGGGAGGGGGTGAAGTGGTGGTTATGGAGTATTTTGTGCTGGAGGAATAAAGAATTCACCAAGACTACGAGTATCACGGCGTTTGGGGCCGTCGAAGAGCAATGAACAATTGTACATATCACGGGAGCCAATCATAGATTCCGAAGAAATCAGACTTTATTTTCGATAACTACGATCTCCTCTTTCAAGATATTTATCTTGGCCTCAAGACTTCTCGAACAGATAGTGCGAAACACCCCTACTTAACGCATTAGAGTCATTTTGCCATATGAAACAAATATCACGAGTTATAAGGTGATCTATAAGTCGTCTCCTCTCGAAAATAAAATTGGGAAATCAATTACACTTCTGGGGAGTGGACGACTTCTAGATCTCCTAGGAGCACGTATTAGTCTCAGAATGCCATGCTTACCAAGTATCTCCACCTTCATAAGCAAAGAGCTCTGCACATGCGAGGTAGAAAATTTGCCAGCGATAGTACCACATTGCGGTATTCTCCTCACCGTAAGTTTCTGTCAGGTGCGGATATATTTCCTTTTTGCTAGCAACCATTTTCGACAACCAGTCCTATTTGTAGTCAGCAACGTTTAAAAAGTCAGAATGCATACATCATACCTCACAAGTCTTCGCGTAGTGTTTACCATTTACCCACCATTGATGCTCAATCTTCAAGTCCTTTTGAAAGAACAACAGGAGGTCAGTAGAAGGCATCGTTCCCCCGGAAAAGAAATGCGTGCTCATCCAGCCCTCCTCAAAATCGTAGGGTGTGGTTTTGTGGGCAAAGATATGTACAAACAATTTACCCTTCGGTTTTAAAGCTCGCGCAACTTTTGCCATTAGAAGCTCATAATTTTTCATATGCTCAAAAAGCTCGATAGACACTACTCGGTCAAAGCTCTCATTTTCAAACTCATAATCAACCACGTTGCCAGTGATCACCTGTCGAATAAAAAGTTAGTTGCTTTTCATCATCTATCGAATTCAATGATAATAGAATTAATAAGATTAATGCGACTTGTCTGAAAGAAAGTCCAGAATGGCCTGATACGAGAATACTCTTTTTCTTCGGCGCCTCATAGTACATGTTAAACAAGCTTTGGTCATTTATCGGTCATCCGCTTTCACAACTGTGAAAACCAAAAATGACGAACATGAGCAGAAGGTAACTTACTTTTAGGTTTTTGAACCCTTTCTCTTGAGCCTTAGCATCAATGTACTGTTTCTGGGTTTTCGAATTTGAGAAAGCAGTGATCTTCGAGTTTGGGAACACCTCTGCGAAGTAAAGAGCTCCAGATCCCCATCCACACCTAAGTTACATCAGAAACCACTCGGACTACGTTTTATTGAGGTCTTAAAAGCTTACCCTAGATCCAGAATACTCATCCCATCCTTTAATTGCGCTTTGACTACATAAGTCTCCAGCATTGCGATCTCGGCTTGGGCCAAGGTTTCTGATCCTTTTGGATAAAGACAACAAGAATATTTCATTCTCGGGCCCAAGCAAGCTGCAAGGACTCCAGTACCAACCTCATAATGCTGCTCGTTTGCTGCAGCGGTTTCAATGGCAATTGGCCGGGTACGGAGGAGTGAGACATATTTCATCTTTTTCTCGTATGCGTCAGAAAGCGATGTGGAGCGAATTGTATTGATCCGGTCTTGAAGCTGTCGACGGATTCCGACGCGAATCAAAGCGTTTGGGAGGTAGCCTCCATCGAGGATCCAATCTAGTCTCCAATTAATGAGGATATTCGCAACAGTTGAAGTTCACTTTTACCATAATTCATATCTGTCACAAGTATGCTTCAGTGGAGATAATACCCGCGAATTGCAAGTAGAAGATCACTAGATGAAACTTAAAGAGCGTTGGTAGAAAATATGGTATGTGTGGTTCAGGTAAGATATCATCCAAATGTCACGGTTTCGGCTGCCGTATTTTACCCCCATCTGAAATGCAAGTGTAAATAAACGTTAATTCTACCAAGAAAGCAACTTTCATTATTGAGCAGATGTGGCGACTGAGAAGATTAATTCTTAAGGCCTATTAATTCAGAATCCTATTGTTAGTATGTGGAGAACGTTTGTCGTAGGATACTTTATCTACAACAAACCATGAAAATTTGACATCTTCAAAAAATTGGTAGATATTGTGGTGTCCCAGATCTCTATTATCTAAGATGTTTATTTCTATCAACTACCGAATAAGCCCCATCAAAATAGAAACCACACAGTTGACTAAGCCGATCTAAGTGTTGTTCAACGTTATATACCACACGATGTCGTCTATTTACAACTCCTTATATATATATATATACAGTTTGTTATATCTTTCTACTGATTGTACTTAGATGATCACTGTAAGGTGCGCATCTGCTCAAGCACAAGCTTGTACTTCTTCTTCTCTTTTGGTGTTCTACTCACCATTATCAAGAGATCACCTAGGAGTTTTGCTAGTCGCGGAAGAATATAGTTCTCAAGCGACCAAGCTATGGCGATATATCCCGCCCCTAGCGTCAAAATGAAGACTTTGAAATCCCATTTCATGTCAGTCAATTGCATGAATGACAACAGCCATTTAGACGGGTCTAGTAACATGTAGGTAGCAAATAGGAGAGCGACCACAATGGTCACAACAAAAGGTACTGGCAAAAGTTTAGTAAGTACCCAATATCACCAAAGTTTGGAGAAGCCTTACAGTTATGAGCCATTGACTGTCGGAATGGTGGTCCAACACTTAGAATGATACCAGATAGAATGTATTCAAACACAGATACTAGGAACAAAGCTGTGTTCTGCGAATTTTGGACGTTCGATTTTTCTTTATCCAGATGAGGAGGTATATACCTAAGGGGATGTAAGCAGCTGAATCATTTGGGATGTGTTTTGGCCTACCAAGGCTGTTTCTTGATCGCCTGAAAGGCAACGGCCTGTACCAATATGCAGAGAGAGATCTGGCCAAGAAGCGGCGTCAAAACCTTCCGAGAAACAAGACTTGCAGTTGGCCTCTTTTTGCAAAGTACAGGGAAAGGTCCCGTCCATCCCACTAGAAGCTGTTAGATATGACAAGGTGGTAAAGCGATCTGACTTACTGAATATAGCAATTGGTAATATCAAGAGCAAGTCAATAAAGAGAAACTAGAGCTGCTGTTACTTGAGTGTATAAACCTAGACTAGGATGGTTGTTACCTGAAAATCGCCTAGATTTGACGCAGATGCATAGAGAAAGCTAACGGATGTGAACTGGATAGCAGAATACAAGCTCATGTACTTGAAACAACTGAAGCTCGTCACTAGAGCTGCTCGACCCTCCCTGTAGAACTGTAAGCCAACAATCCTTGAGGAAAGGAAATAGTTCTAGGTCTTACCTTATAACTTCCGGCACGCAGGTGATGTCAAACACACGACTTGTGAACGGAGCAGCGACCGATGCCTCCGCTTCTGAAAGTGAAATTCCAACATCTGCAGCTTTCAAAGCTCCACAGTCATTGGCACCATCGCCACAAAAGCCAACACAATATTCGATACTCTGCAGCTTTTCTACTAGTTCATGCTTCTCATCGGGAGACATTCGTGCAAAGATTTGGCCGCAAACTAGCATCTGATAGGCATTAGCAATTGTGACAAGTCAACCTTATTTCGTTACTTACACGTTCTAGGATATGAGGTGGTGCGAAATCCACCATCCACCTGAATACATCCCCGCTCACAGCCAGAGAGTAGTTTCGAATATTGGAAATGTCGTAAGGCAGGGACGCATCTACCTCTGCAGGTGGAGGTAAAGGCTGAAACTGTTAGGTCAAATCAAAGAGTAGGGATCATGAACTGACAACTAGAGTCTCTTCATCGAGTGTGTAAATATTGTTATCAATACTCTCCCACGCAATACGCGAATTGGGCTCCTGCGCGTTTCCTTCCAACCAGTTAGCGGGCTTCAAATCGAGATCGCAAGTGCCATAAACTTACCTTCAGCGAAATGAGGCACAAAACAATGTGCAGTCTTATCAATCAGGTTACATTCTCTTGCAACACTGATGGCGGTTAGTATGTTATCTCCTGTGCACATAACCTTCCTGATCGCTGCATCTGTAAGCTCGTCCAAAACACCCGCAGTGCTCGGTTTGAGTTTATTCTCGAATATGATGAATCCAACGAAGTCCAGCATAGATTCAGCTTCTTCTCTTTTCATCTTTTGGACTTTTACCCAATTGAGCTTATTTATATGCTTGGTAGCACATGCGATGACTCTAAACCCCCTATGAGTATAGTATGCAAGTAGGTCCTCATAATCAGTTGGAACTTAGGAATGGTTAGCACATAGAACTTTCGTGAAAACGAATGAGTATATGTACTTACAGCTTTCAGGTCGACAGATCGCTTTCATGGACTCCGGAGCGCCCTTAACATAAATATCACAGCCTGGAGAACCGAAATTCCGAACAATGACGCTCGCTCTTCGAAGCTGCGAGACGAATTCAAAAGATTTCAAGACACCTAGCTCTATGGGAGTTCTCTGTATCGCTTGTTAGCTCGCTTCTGGCTATAAGATACGGTCACTAACATTGGAGTTTTGTCGATCAGCATTATCATCAAGATCATATTCCATTCCAGGAGGTGGTCGCGCGATGGAGGGTGCGATGCCACCTTGTTCCTCGTCGTCAGCATCACCAGCTTTTTGTTCACCTTCCTCAAAAGACCAGCCCGTGAACTCGAACATTTTAAGATCCAGTGGATCGCCCACGAGCTCGCCTTCGACTTCACGAAGAGAATGGCAAGTGGCCATAGTATAAACTACGGCCTTGTGAGAATCATACTCTACAGTGGGATCTCGTTCGTAAAGAGCACCCGGAAGTAAGGCTAGAGCGTCAGGGAGAATATCACTAAATCGAAGTGAGGGTCTTTGGGCAACCCGAATCCCGAGTACATCAAGTCCATCTTCAGTGAGCGTCCCTGTCTTGTCGAAGCAGATAATGTCTAGCTTACCACCGACGTTAACGCGCTGTGGGCTGATGCAAAATATCTGCTTCTTCCTCAATCGAGACAGTGCAAAGTTTGTGCCAATTGTGAGTGTGGCAGGTAGAGCTGGTGGTACTACGATAGTGATAAGATCAAGAGCCCTGACAATGATCAAGTGCCAAGCCAACTTCAAGTGGACAAAATTGATGAATGATGCGACAAAACCAACCATAGCAATACCGCCCATTACAGAGATATATCTGAACGAGTCACGGTAAAATTTGAATCCAGAAGGCTTAGGGAACAGCATTGACCGTACAAGAGCTCCTTTAGTAGTGTTAAATCCAGTTCGAACTGCCATAGCAAGGGCAACTGCCTCGTCATCTTTATCGTCCTGTGGCCGTCTTGCCCGAATTATTTTAGTTCCGCAAAACAAGAAATGTCTCGCCAGTTCAGGGGCAATCGACGATGCTGCAAGATCAAGTTTAGTGATAGAATCATCCGTTGCTGGAATCTTCGAGACAGGCACGGATTCGCCTGAATATGTCAACAACTCTCCTTCTCATCACCACTAATATTGGACTTACCAGTCAGCATGCTTTCATTAACAATACAGTCACCAGCAAGAAGTATACTGTCACATGGGAACTGTGTCAAAGCAGGATCCGTCACTTCGTAAACGTCTCCCGGCATAAGCTCGCTAGAAGGAACATAACGCCCTAAAATGATCAGCGGTTGGGAGTTTACAGTGAACATCCAACTCACAAAAAGAACTACGGAGCACACGGACATCACACTCAAATCTTGAGATTTCTCGAAGTCGTTTCATAGTCTATGATTATTAGTCTACTTCTGAGTCTCGTAGGATAGTGGTACATACAGAGCGTGTTTCAAGTAAAGTTGTTGTAATGCTGACGATCGAGATCATAAATATGCAGGCAGCGTAATAGTAATACTCGTCAACGGACCAAAGAAGAAGACTGAGTATTTGAAAAACGTAAAATGGGTGGAAAGCCTTGAGCGTTGGTTATTGAAAAGTTTTGGAAAGGGTAATAAAGTGTTTACCTCGTCCACTAGCAGCTGTGGAACAGTTTTCTGCTTGATCTCAATCAGATTTTTGCCAAATACAAGCTCGCGGCTCTCTTTTTCATCGTTGTCTATACCCGCGCGAATAGACTTAGCATCCGTCCAAGCCGGATCTTTCCAGCTGTTGCACAACACAAACCGGTCTTTGAGAGGATGGTATGTGAAACGCATATAGCGATAATCGAGTATTCGAAGGTCATCGATAACAGGATCATCGTCTTCATCGTATGATATAGCATATCTTTTGCTCTGAGAGCCAAAAACCGTCGATAAACACCGCCCATATTCATAAGTGTCAACATCCTGAAGTACAAATTCGCCCCATTGGTTCTAGACATGTCAGTTAAATTCGGATGAAACTAAAATTCAAGGGATAATGAAAAGCCAAATTTATGAATAAATTCCCAAGACCGGGTCTCAGCATAGAAACAGAAGTCCTTTTGCATACATTCTTCTTGTCCACTACGAAGATAAAGTATAATCAATAGTAACAGAATCGTGTAATTTGGCTCAAAGGTGCATAGTACTCTGGATAAAGCACTCGGTTTTGCATGGATTTTAGTAGGGGAATAAGACCGAAATATTCACTGACCTCGATGGCGACCCAACTACAGCTTTTCAAAGGGGATGGAGTGCCTATTATTCGTACACGCCATCGGGGTAGCCAACGTAAGAGAAGAAATCCAGTCCCCAAAGAGAGTACACATATAGCAAGATAAAGAGCGTGTCTGAGATGATTTGTTCGAAAACCAGCCACTACAATTGTCAGATCTTCTGTAACAACATAGATCTTTTGACTAGTTCTGTGGCCACGCTCAAAAAAGCTCCCCTCTGTCCGTGTGCTATCATTTCGTAGTAGTAAGCGATCATGTACGGAGGCTCTCGAATGGGATGACGATCTGCGAAGGGCAGCAAGTTCACCAGACTCAAGGTCAACCGAGCTGTCCTCCTCATAATGCAAATCTTCGTCATCATCTAGTATCGCACTATCATCCTCGGAAGATGAAGGTAGTACCTGCTCCAATTCCTCTTCCTCATCTTGGTAGTACGTGAAACTTGCTGTCGAGTCTGCCCTGTTACGTCGATGCGCGAAGGAAGAGTTACTAGTTGGCACACTTTCTGCCATGGGTCCTCCAAAAACCTCATCGTGTGCCATTTCTACATCATCCATAAAAGTTGAGGTACTGATATGGCTGAGATCCGAACCTCTTCTGTACATTTGGGAGCTGTTGCGACGGTTTGCACGATCGCTACTTCGGCGGCTATTGCCTATGGAAATCCTTTGGGGTTCAGCCATTGTGGTTCAGTTGCAGAGCGACACGCTTTGCGCGTCTACAAATTCTAAAATTTTACAACATCCTGCGATGACGTTGGAGCTAGGCCGAGCAGTGAATTCTTCCCAAAATTCGTTATCCAAATCCTGCCTAGCTCTAGCCTTCCAGGACCAGGTACACGACCAGTGGGGGATCACGGTTGCTTACATAATATGTCCTTCTTACACCCCTGGTGTTCCTGTATCGAATTGAATGGAGCCTCGCCTCTCTAAAAATTCAACAGACGCTAATACCCCATCAACATCCATCCCTCCTCGCCCTCTCCCTCACACCAACTCATATTCTATCTTTCGTCACCACGACGTGAGATCTAATACCCTCATACTACTTCATATCCTCCTATTGATACTCCGCTTCTCAAGCGTATTTGCTCAAAGATGTCTGAAATTCCCAAGAAGCAGACGCAAACCGCCCCGTAAGTCAACAAATATCCCCGCCTTTGATGATACCTCCAAAATTTCATTTCTATACTAAACTCAGTTCTTTTTCCAGGACTCCCCAGAATACACCCGCAAACAATGCCCCTATCTCTTCTCATGCTCAGCAACCTGGTGTTGGTACCATCAACGAAGGTATGCAGGTTATCTCTTTGCCCCTCATCTAAATTTACATTCCAATTATTAACGACGATACAGAGGAGTTCACGGCCGCCTCCATCTTTGCGCAAAATCCCAAGCTCGTTCAAATGATCCAGGGAAAGCTCGGTTCTCTAGTGGGACGATCATCCGGATATGTTGAGTCACTACCCGCACCTGTGCGTCGTCGTGTTGCTGGTTTGAAGGGCGTGCAGAAATTACACTCGAAATTGGAAGCTGAGTTTCAAGAGGAGGTTTTGGAGTTGGAGAAGAAATACTTTGCCAAGTTCACCCCTCTCTATCAAAAGCGAGCTCAAATTGTCAATGGTGCGACTGAGCCCACAACCGAGGAAATCAAGTCTGGGGAGGAGGATGATGAGCCAAGTGAGGAGCCAGCCGAGAAGGAGGAGACAGCATCAGATGTCAAAGGTATTCCAGAGTTCTGGCTTTCTGCTATGAAGAACCAGATCTCTCTTGCCGAGATGATCACAGATCGGGATGAGGCAGCTCTCAAGGACCTTACTGATGTTCAGATGGAGTATCTTGATAAGCCTGGTTTCCGCCTCATCTTTCAGTTTGCTGAAAATGAGTTCTTCACTAACAAATCCATCTCCAAAACCTACTTTTACCAAAACGAGAGCGGTTACGGTGGTGATTTCATCTATGACCACGCCGAGGGTGATAAGATTGATTGGAAAACTGGCAAAGATTTAACTGTTAGAGTTGAGAGCAAAAAGCAACGAAACAAGAGTAAGTTTTGCATTCTTGGTATGCTGTTCGGCTAATTAATCCTGGATTAGACACAAAGCAAACCCGAGTTGTGAAGAAAACTGTACCAACTGAGTCGTTCTTTAACTTCTTCTCCCCACCAAAGGCACCAACCGACGAGGATGATGACGATGCCGCAAGTGATATCGAAGAACGTCTTGAACTTGATTATCAGCTGGGTGAGGATATCAAGGAGAAGTTGATTCCCCGTGCTATTGATTGGTTCACTGGAGAGGCTCTTCAATTTGAGGAATTGGATGATGATATGGAAGAGGGAGACTTTGAAGATGAGGACGACGAGGAGGAAGATGACCTGAGTGATGACCATGATGACGACGAGGAGTCCGAGGATGATGTAAGTCTTTGATAGTGATTCAAATTTCCCCAGAGAAAGTAGGCTAACAATTCATCTAGGATGATGCTGCAAAACCAAAACAGGAGGCAGCTGAATGCAAGCAAAGCTAAATAGCTCCCTGACTATCTGCATATTAGAATCGTCCTATTTGGTCAATCAGTGACTTATCACACCAAACACATCTACATTCTCATGCTACATGCAAGGCGTTTTTGTTTGGACGGAAGCCTCTGCAAGTTTACATGGATATTTTACACAGCATGATGAGTTTACCGGTTTCAATTTATGCCCCTAGACTAGCTTAATAAGCGCCTCCAGCCTGCTTTCAAGTTTGTTGGACGCGTACTGCAATCGTGGTTGATGCATTCCGAGTGCAAGAGGATATTGCATGGCGTACTTCGTAGGTAGATGACATCCAAAAGACTCACTGAATTACTGGACTCTCATCTTAGGCGTTCTCTTTTGAAGCTTCCAAAACATATAACGTGTGACCGTTACATATCTACAAATGTGAGTAATGACGTGATCCGGACAATGCGAGGCTGAGATATTGTGCCCCGCAAAAGAAAAATTCTCTATATTCATGGTACAGCCTTGCCACATTACTTTACCAATGTGTTTAACTCTTCCATTAGACAGTGTTCCATTGTACATGAATTTCAAGAATTAAGTAGTCCTAATATCACGAGTTATAAAATCAAACAAATCTGCCATAAAGTCTGGTGGACTTCAGTGTCAACGCTCGAATTACCCCCACTAGCTGACCCCTCCATCCCCGAACATCGGTAGGGACTAAGTCGATTTTCCAGCCTGACTCACCTCCTATAAAGTGCAGCAGTGGCCAGTCATCCTCTTTACATAGCCATTTCGTATCAAACATGTCTTCAGCTCAAGATATTCCAAACCTCACGCGGGCTGTTACAAGCAGCCTCAGTGTTTCTAATTCTCCTACTGCAACCTTCCACTCTCCATCCACCAGCTTCAGCGGCTTAGCTAGGCATAGCACAAAGCAAAGGGAGTTGAAGCCATTCAACAGAGAGGAATTCAAAATCCTTCTACTAGAAAATGTCAACCAGAGCGGCAAAGATATTCTCACTGAGGAGGGATATCAGGTTGAGTCGATAAAGTCGTCATTGCCAGAGGCTGAGCTAATTGAGAAAATTCGGTATGTAACAGTGACAGTTAAATTTAATACTTGGCTAATGGCATATGTAGTAACGTTCACGTCATTGGAATACGATCAAAGACTAAGCTCAGCGAAAGAGTACTTCGAGAGGCCAAAAATCTAATAGTTGTTGGGTGCTTCTGTATTGGAACTAACCAGGTTGACCTTGAATATGCTGCTAGGCACGGCATTGCAGTCTTTAACTCTCCATTTGCAAACTCTAGAAGTGTCGCAGAGCTCGTAATTGGGGAGATCATTGTACTTGCTCGTCAATTGGGAGACCGATCAAACGAATTACACAAAGGCACATGGAATAAGGTCAGCGCTGGGTGTTGGGAAATTCGAGGCAAAACTCTTGGTTTGTTATTGTGTCATTGGATTTGGAGCATCAGCTAATTTGGCAAGGCATAATTGGCTATGGTCACATTGGGTCTCAACTATCGGTCTTAGCAGAGGCTATGGGCATGTCTGTTATCTATTACGATGTCGTTAACTTGATGGCTATGGGAACCGCAAGACAGGTCCCGACTCTCAAAGCACTTCTGGAAGGTTCAGACTTCGTGACTTGCCACGTTCCTGAGCTTCCTGAGACGAAGAATCTAATCAGTGTTCAAGAGTTTGAATGGATGAGAACTGGAAGTTATCTGATAAATGCCAGCCGAGGTAGCGTGATTGACATTCCAGCTCTCATCAACGCTTCGCGCAGCGGTAAGATTGCCGGATCAGCTCTCGATGTGTACCCAGCGGAACCAGGTGGAAATGGCGACTATTTCCAAAACAACCTGAACACGTGGGCAGAAGATCTCCGAAGCCTCAAAAATATCATTCTCACTCCACACATCGGTGGTAGCACCGAAGAAGCACAGCAAGCTATTGGTGTTGAAGGTACATTAGCTATCCCTACTCCCAAATACAGTTATGCTTATTGTATCATAGTCAGCAGTGCTCTAGTAAAATACGTCAACTCTGGAGTAACATTAGGCTCTGTCAACCTCCCAGAAGTCAATCTTCGTTCTTTGACTCTGGACGAAACCAACCATGCTAGGGTACGAAATCTTTACTATAGTATGGACGCTTGACTAATTTAATTAGGTTATTTATATTCATCACAATGTCCCTGGTGTTTTGAAGAAGGGTATGGCACTCCTGTCTACTTCTATTATATTTGCTAACCTGAAAATAGTCAACGAGATCTTGGGTGACCACAACGTGGAGAAGCAAATTACCGATAACAAGGGAGATGTAAAAATCCCTAGTCACTACGCACACATGATTTGTTTCTAACATGATCTAGGTTGCGTACCTGATGGCAGATATCAGTAACGTTCTTGCAAGTGATCTCAAGGAGATTGCTGATGGATTGGAAGGTCTAAGCTGTAATGTTTCCCCTCCCCTTGTAAAACTGCAAAGATCTAATGGCAATAGCGCGTATTCTCACCCGTGTGCTTTACTAAATTTGGGTAATGGGATTGAGGATTGGACAGAGGAAAAGTTTTGCACTAAACAGCATTCAACTGGAGTGAGGGCGTATCAGGATTTCATCAATCCTTGTCGGATTGGGTAGAATGATTTCGAAATAGAAACAACATCTGTGACGCTTTTATTCAATCAGTCTATGAGGTGACAATGGTGAAGTTCTTTTTCAGCGTCCATCTTTGTGGTAGTGAGGACAAAAATCACCCATACCAAATTCTGGAGGGAGACGTGAACAATAATAAGGCTGGCGAGATCGGTGCTTTGGTCACCGTGATTATGTAAACCCAGAAAACTGGAAAGGGTGAGGAGGAATGTATGGGAAGACACGACTTATGAAAGAGCTAATGCATGAATCACCTCGTGGGCGAAACTTCATTCCTTTACTGAAAAGTGGATTCTGAGCTTTATGATGTGAGATTTCAGAATTCATGTTGATGCATCAATTCAACAATTCCACCCCCAACTCTGATTTATCCTACATGCTCATGCTAAAAAAAGGGGGCCCAAGTAAGCCAACCCAGCCTTCAACCCAAACAGCTGGAGCTACTAACCGAGGCCGACCCCTGGACAAACAGCGGTACGGCCAGGACCTCACGATTTATATTTCACCTTCACGCGTTCAGGAGCATAGCATGCATCTGATACTCATTTAGGGAATCAGCAGAGACACGGGACCTGATCTGCAACTCCTCGATTCACTCTTTTAAGCATTTATCCTTCTTGCCAGCCCCTATATCGCTCAAGCTGGCGAAACCTGTCCATTAAGCTTTAGAATCCCTTTGGTTGTTGCAATTTAAGGAGGACGTCAATATAATCAGCTTCCTTCCATCGAGACAGCCTCGATGGCGCACAGCTACGATGTCGGCACAAGGGCATGGCAGCCAGATGTCACACAAGGATGGGTAGCATCAGAAGTTGTCTCCAAGACTGCAAATGGGGACAAGATTCTCCTGGTGTTCCATCTTGAGAATGGCGAGGTTTGTCTTCCAACTCTCTATTCAGGGCAACTGGCTTGCGCATAGCAAAACGCTGACCTCAAATCCTTTGCAGAGCAAAACAATAGAGACCACTGCAGAGGCACTTGCCTCTGATAGCACCTCAACAAATCTCCCTCCCCTGATGAACCCGACGGTGCTTGAAGCCAGCGATGACTTGACGAATTTATCACACCTTAACGAGCCTGCGGGTAAGACTTCAGTTCCCTTTTTTAACATACATTGGAAGCTGATGAAACATCTAGTGCTACAGGCCATCCGATTACGATACTCGCAAAAGGAAATATATACATATAGTGGAATAGTTTTGATAGCTACGAATCCCTTTGCTCGAGTCGATTCCTTGTATGTGCCAGGAATGGTACAAGTATACGCTGGCAAACAACGAGCTACACAGGCTCCCCATCTTTTTGCGATCGCCGAAGAAGCATTTGCGTAAGTTTGCGGATTCCGACCTTAAGACGCGTGCTAATACTGGTAGTGATATGTTACGGAGCGGCAAAAATCAGACTGTAGTAGTATCAGGCGAGTCCGGTGCTGGTAAAACGGTCAGCGCCAAATACATAATGAGATATTTTGCTACAAGAGAGTCGCCGGACCAACCTACTAAGAAGAGAGGCACCGACCTGATGAGCGAGACGGAGGAGCAGATTCTTGCTACAAATCCAATCATGGAAGCATTTGGTAACGCCAAAACGACGAGGAACGATAACTCTTCCAGATTCGGAAAGTATATCGAAATTATGTTCGATAAGCAGACCAATATTATAGGCGCCAAAATCAGAACCTACCTGCTGGAACGGTCGAGGTTGGTTTTCCAGCCGCTGAAAGAACGGAATTACCATATCTTCTATCAGCTCGTAGCTGGTGCGTCGGAGAAGGAACGTCAAGAGCTCGACCTGCTCCCGGTAGAACAATTTGATTATCTGAATCAGGGAGGTTCACCTACAGTTGACGGCGTCGATGATAAAGCAGAGTTTGAGGCTCTCAAAAAGGCATTGCTGGTTATTGGTGTTGATGGTTCTCAGCAGTCCGAGATATTCAAGTTGCTTGCTGCTCTTCTTCACTTAGGAAATGTTAAGATTGGAGCTTCAAGGACAGACTCAACTCTATCAGCATCAGAGCCTTCGCTTGCAAAGGCCTCCGCAATTCTCGGAGTTGACCCGGTAGAATTCGCTAAATGGACTGTGAAAAAGCAACTGATCACTAGAGGGGAGAAGATCACATCAAACTTGACACAGCAACAGGCCACTGTCGTTCGGGACTCCGTCGCGAAGTTTGTGTACTCTAGTCTCTTTGATTGGCTAGTAGAGAGCATCAACTTTGCATTGGCTACCGAGGAGGTTCTTTCGCAGGTGAAGTCGTTCATTGGTGTTCTAGATATTTACGGATTCGAACATTTTGCAAAGAACTCGTTTGAACAATTCTGCATCAACTATGCCAACGAGAAACTTCAGCAGGAGTTCAACGCACATGTTTTTAAGCTTGAACAAGAGGAATACTTGAAGGAGCAAATCGACTGGACCTTTATCGACTTTTCGGACAACCAGCCTTGTATAGATCTTATTGAAGGAAAATTAGGTATATTATCACTTTTGGACGAGGAATCTAGGCTACCCATGGGTTCCGATGAGCAGTTCGTGACGAAGCTGCACCACAACTACGCTGCAGACAAGAACAAGTTCTATAAGAAGCCACGTTTTGGCAAATCCTCATTCACAGTGTGCCATTATGCTATTGATGTCACTTACGAGTCGGATGGGTTCATTGACAAGAATCGTGACACTGTTCCTGACGAACACATGGCTGTCTTAAGGGCCTCGTCAAACAAATTTTTGGGATCGGTACTGGATGCTGCATCGGCAGTTCGAGAAAAGGATAGTGCAGCGTCTTCATCAAACGCTGTGAAGCCTGCAACAGGTCGTCGAATTGGTGTGGCAGTCAATAGGAAACCAACACTCGGTGGCATTTTCAAATCATCGCTTATTGAGTTGATGATAACTATCAATAATACCGACGTGCACTATATCCGGTGTATTAAGCCAAACGAAAGCAAAGAGGCTTGGGTTTTCGAAGGCCCAATGGTTTTAAGCCAGCTCCGAGCATGTGGTGTTCTTGAGACGGTCAGAATAAGTTGTGCTGGGTATCCGACGAGGTGGACTTATGAAGAGTTCGCTCTACGTTATTACATGCTAACACCCTCGTCATCCTGGACATCTGAAATTAGAGAGATGGCAAACCAAATCCTTGTGAAAGCGCTCGGAACCAGCAATGGGAAAGGGCTCGATAAGTATCAGCTAGGCTTAACAAAGATTTTCTTCCGCGCAGGAATGTTGGCGTTCTTAGAAAATCTTCGAACCAACAGGCTAAACGGTGCAGCTACCATGATTCAAAAGAATCTTAAAGCGAAATACTACCGCCGCAAGTATCTCGAAGCACGAGATTCTATTCTACTCTTTCAATCCTTGGTCAGAGCCCACCTTACTAGAAAGCGTGCCGAAGAAGCCCGTAAGGTTAGAGCTGCCACAACTATCCAGAGGGTCTGGCGCGGCCACAAACAACGCCAGAGCTTTAATGCTATCCGAAACAATGTTATTCTGGCGCAAGCAGCAGCGAAGGGGTTCTTACGAAGAAGAGAAATTATGGAAACCCGAGTGGGCAATGCGGTCGTTTTGATTCAACGCGTGTGGCGCACAAGACAACAGAAGAAGAGCTGGAGGCAATACAGGAAGAAAGTCATCATCATCCAAAGCTTGTGGAGAGGAAAACAGGCCCGTCGTGGATATAAGAAAGTTCGCGAAGAAGCCCGGGACCTCAAGCAAATATCATACAAGCTGGAGAACAAGGTGGTCGAACTTACACAATCCCTTGGTAGCATGAAGAGAGAAAACAAGACTTTGGTCACTCAGGTAGAAAACTACGAGAGTCAGATCAAGTCCTGGAAGGCTCGACACAATGCCCTAGAATCACAATCTAAGGAGTTACAAAGAGAGGCAAACCAAGCTGGTATTACTGCTGCGCGTCTTACAGCGATGGAAGGAGAAATGAAAAAGCTGCAGGAAAACTTTGAGGAGTCATCAGCCAACGTTAAGCGCCTCCAAGAGGAGGAGAGAGAGCTGCGAGAGGCACTAAAGATTTCAGATCTTGAGCTTGAAAAAGTCAAGCGAGTCAGTGCTGGTCATGAGGAGGACAAGGCGGCCCTTCGACAGCAACTTGCTGAACTTGAAGCCGAGTTAGAGCAGGCAAAGCGTGCTGGCCCTGCTATGCCTACTAACGGTGAGTTGATGAATGGTACTGCACCACAGTTGCCACCGAATGGCCTAATCAACCTAGTTTCCTCAAAGAAACCAAAACGACGCAGCATGGGCGCAGAGATCCGCGAGCTCGACAGGTTCAGTGGCAGCTACAACCCACGCCCAGGATCTATGGCTGTCCCTGCAAGTAATTTCAATCGCCAGAACAGTGCTGGTTCGACGTTTGCTCCCGGGGCCGATGTCGAGTTTGAACTCGAAAACCTTCTGGCTGACGAGGAGGGATTGAACGATGAGGTTACAATGGGCCTGATTCGTAACCTCAAGATCCCATTACCAACTTCTACACCTCCCCCCAGCGACAAGGAGGTTCTTTTCCCTTCGTATTTGATCAATTTGGTCACCTCCGAGATGTGGAACAATGGATTTGTTAAGGAATCCGAGAGGTTCCTTGCTAATGTCATGCAGTCTATTCAGCAGGAAGTTATGCAGCATGAAGGAGACGACGCTGTGAACCCCGGTGCATTTTGGTTGTCCAATGTTCATGAGATGCTGTCTTTCGTATTCTTGGCTGAGGATTGGTATGAGGCACAGAAGACCGACAACTTTGAATATGATCGCCTACTTGAGATTGTGAAGCACGATCTTGAGAGTTTGGAATTCAATATCTACCATACATGGATGAAGATCCTCAAGAAGAAGCTGCAAAAGATGATCATTCCGGCAATCATAGAATCGCAGTCCCTTCCTGGATTTGTCACGAATGAAAGCAATAGGTTCCTAGGGAAACTTCTTCAGACAAACTCTACGCCAGCTTTCAGTATGGACAACCTTTTGAGCCTGTTAAACAACGTTTTCAAGGCCATGAAAGCATATTATCTAGAGGACTCTATCATTACACAGACTGTCACCGAACTATTGCGATTGGTTGGCGTTACCGCCTTCAACGACCTACTCATGAGACGAAACTTCTTGTCTTGGAAACGTGGTCTTCAGATCAATTACAACATTACCCGCATTGAGGAGTGGTGCAAGAGTCATGATATGCCCGAGGGTACCCTTCAGCTCGAGCATCTTATGCAAGCAACGAAGCTCTTGCAGCTCAAGAAGGCTACCTTGAATGACATCGAGATCATTCAGGATATCTGTTGGATGTTGTCACCCAACCAGATCCAAAAATTGCTAAATCAATATCTTGTCGCCGACTACGAGCAGCCCATCAATGGCGAAATTATGAAGGCTGTCGCCTCTCGAGTTACGGAGAAGAGCGACATACTTCTTCTCACAGCTGTCGACATGGATGATAGCGGACCATACGAAATCGCTGAGCCCCGTGTTATTACTGCTCTCGAAACATATACACCTTCTTGTAAGTTGACATGAAATACTCCTCTTAATCTTCGCGCTAACAAGTACATAGGGCTCCAAACACCACGTCTGAAGCGTCTTGCTGAAATCGTTTCAGCCCAAGCCATAGCTCAACAAGAGAAATTTGAGTATCATGAAGACGACGAGCTTAGCGAGGACGAAATATCTCCTACAACAGCAGCATAGACTTACGACTAATAGCACGCACCAGCTCGTGCTCACGAACCATTTTCACTTCGCTTGTACTATTTTTCTCCAAGTTTTCAGCGAAGAGTTCTCCTCATTGCCGGTTTGGGCACCTTTTGTATACGGCTGCTTTCGGGGATTCTGTTTTTAATTGTTCAAACCACTTGTTAGCGTATGTCTTGATCGGAGAGATTTGTTGTAGGAAGAAACATTCGCACCTGCCGGAAATCTAGTGCATCTTGTACATTTTTGCAAATCGGCGTTGACATTTTTAACGATGTATGGTAGTGTGAAAGAGAAACTTTTACACTATCTCTGGTCATACGGGGCATTATGAATCGAAAAGATACCAATAGTGTGATGGCTTTAATAATGAGATTGATATCTTCGGTGAACCTAAATTTCCTGTCAAGACCCATTTGCTCCTGAACTTCTATTCGCACGGTTTGCCTAATCTCCAAACAATTGAACGCATCCTTTCCAAATGATGAAACTCAATTGATTGTTGTTGACAACTTAATAGATACACGCCCCTGAACACCGCCTTTTCCTCCACCTCGATAACGATCGGCAGAATTCCAAATATTTTCCCAAGAAACACTGTTTCCGCACACTCCAACCCGTATCTCATCATGCGCACCAAGCCAAATATTATAGTGACCGGAACCCCGGGCACTGGGAAGACCACCCATTGTGAAACCCTAGCCCAAACTACAGGTTTAAAACACTTGTCTATTAACGATGTTGTCAAAGAACGAGGCTGTCACGATGGATATGACGAGGAGTTTAAAAGCTGGATCGTAGATGAGGATAAGGTACTGCGTTGTTTTCCATGTCGCATTGGTCGCTTGGGCCATGGGAGCTAATTTGCTCATAGTTGCTGGATTCAATAGAAGATGAGGTGAAGCATGGAGGGTTTATTATAGATTGGCATGCTTGCGATCTATTTCCTAAAAGCTGGATCGATCTTGTGGTGGTGCTCCGCGTTGATTCCACGCTCTTATACGACAGGCTAAAGGCGAGGTACGTCTGCAATTCCCTTTGGCAAAAATCGCATAGCTAATAGCAGTATCTGGACAGGAACTACCCCGAAATCAAGCTTCAGGAAAATCTCGACTCGGAAATAATGGAGGTGCTCTTACAAGAAGCCAGGGATTCCTACGATGAGGAAATTATTGTTGAGCTCACGAGCAACACATCTGAGGATATGGAGTCCAATGTGGAACGGATTGAGGCGTGGCATGTGCAGTGGAAGACAAATAATTTGAGCGGAGAACAATAAAAGTAAACTATATGATTTTATGACTATGTCTACGTCTATGATGAGTCTTGCAACCAGGCCTTGAGTTTCTCCAAGGCCTTGAACCGGTGAGAAATTTTGTTTTTCATGACTTTGTCCATCTCGGCGTATCTATTAACATTAGTTTTGAGTATCTGGGCGATTGTGAGGGCTCTTACGTTTCGCCATCAACCTCGAATATCGGATCCCAGCCTAGAAAAATAGTGAGTTAATAACGTTTTGGATGGGTTGCGATAATTCTTACCAAAGGTATTAGGACCTCGCGCTGGTACTATCCGGCCCTGTATACAGTCAGTATTGTCTCGACTTGTTGACTGGCGACTACTTACATCTGTACGGCCTTGAAAGATGATAGGTTCATGGCCAGGACCCTCGCAATACGCAAAAGTACAAACTGCTTGAGCAGACTTGTCTGGATACGCGACAAGTAGATTATTTAAGCCTTCATGGCCTATAGCTTGCATAAACCATTTTCTACCAATAATTAGCTGATTTCAAAATCATTGGCATCAACTCAGGGTGACTTACATGTAGGGCCCAGGTAGCTCTTTCAAAGCATTGAAGCATAAACAAGTGTCCTCCACGAGAACAGGGCCATTTATCTATGAGGCTTTAGCAGGTATCAGATAATATAAGCTTGGAAGTAATTACAGCTTCGGCAGCTCTCCGACACTTATCAGCAGAAACCTCCTCAATCGTTCCTTGGATCTCAATCAAATCTAAGGCTTGGCTCGTCAAGTCAACACTTTCTCCCAGGATGGCTTTAACCTCAAGCAGTTTGTTCTTATTCCCCGTGATGAAATTTAGCTTTTTTATCGCCATTTTAGCTAGGAGTATAGATGTTTGGCGAAAGTGGGACGTGTTGTCTGTATGTGTTTATATCGTGTGAGACAAACAGACTCGTTCGATTTGAGCTTCTAAATGGGACTGTAAAGTTTGCTACAAGTGCCAGGCCAGGCTAAGCTTTGGAGCTACAACTGGACAGATCAATGTGGATCATTTCACCCCTGTGGATTGACTCTGGGCACCCTATCAGCCCCTCCATCGTGATCACATGACAGACCTTGATAGTTTACAACTACTTCGTATACGAAGTAATAATAGTAATAACACATTATAGGTAAATGGGGGTTGGCGTAGATGCCACCCGGACTGCCGGTAATTTTGTCTACCGCAAGCCAGGTAAATAGCGTTGGCGCACGTGCCACTCGGGCTGCCGGTTACTTTATCCACCGCGAGCTCGTGGGGGGACGATTTTGACAATTGAGACATTTATATTCTATGTAAGGAGCCACCATAACCTCCTCATAGTATGAACTCGATCTCTCACGCCATCTAATCTGACTATTTTGCCTTTTGTGATACTTTGCCCTACAGCTGTCACCATGGAAGATTTCTATGAGCCTCTGAACGCCACATCTTCCAACACTGCAGGAGGATTATTTGCCAATGGCTTGAACATAATATACAATGCGCCAATAGCTGTTTTGTTTACAATAAGCCTAGCCCCTTTACTCATTATACTTGCAACAAGACTGCTTAGTGGCTATGCATTCCATAATACACGCAACTCAGGGACGAGTGGGAGCGTGGAAATGGTGCCGTATTGGATGCCAGTGATTGGTCATGCATTTCAATTGTATTAGCCGACCAATCTCAAACCTGAAAAGAGGATTATGCTAAAACTTCAATAGTCTTTATGACCCTGTTAAATTAATGAGAGAAGCTAGGTAAGTGGTACGGTAAATTGAAGGAGAATGGTCATTTACGTATTGCTAGGGATCAGAGCTTGCATGGCATCTTTTCTCTAAATATGGGAGCAACCACTCATAATATCAGTACGTATAAGGATTAGTCTAAGACTGTTCATTTTCAAACTATCTATTATCTTTCACTGTAAAAGACAACGTGGTCTGCGTTAAAACCCTCTTATTTTGGAGTCGGTGTAAAACCACTGAAGGAATGGCTCATCGTCTTTCAAAAAGATTTTGGAACTTTAGTAGAAGAACCTGAGCGAGTCCGAAGAATTTCTTTCCTACTTTGCTCCTTTTGCAGCTTTCTAACACAGGAGCAGTTTCAAATCCCACATTGGTAAAAGGGTAAGTTAGCTTTGGATCGTGCAGACGCAGTCATTAATCGGCACAGAGTAATGCAACAAAAGGAGTCCGTTGCACAATTTATGCCCATCGGTTTTAGAGTAATGACAAAGGTTAGACACTTGGTTTGTCTAATAATCACCAATGTAAACTGACAATTTATCAGTTCTTTGGAGCTCCAGCTAGCTCCTATTCAAAATACGATGTAGCGATGGAGGTACGTTTGTTCTTGAGGTGCTTTCGCAATTTACTTACCTAGTAGGATTTTCACGCATACTCGAAATATCTGATGAAGGAACCTCATCTAAGCAATATGCTTCGGGGAACTCTGGGCTTTTTGGAACGGAACATTCCGCAAATGCTCTCTTTTACGGACAGTGAAATTGATCAACAGCCATGGGAACGCTGGGCAAATGCTTCATTTATCTCCGATTCAGAAATGGAGGTTGATCTGATGGCCATGTGTCGCGATGTACTGGGTCATGCTGCTCTCCCTGGAATCTTTGGCAGGGCTTTAATGGAGAAGTACCCAGATCTGTTACACGATATCTACGAAATGGACACAGGCATGATGTTTTTCATCATGGGTCTACCAGCTTGGACACCAATTCCTAAAGTTTACAGACCTCATTTGGCGAGGCACAGGTGTTGGCGAGCTATGGATGACTTCCAGAGAGCGCTTGATGCAAATGCTGCAGGAAAGCCTGATCCTATGTGGGGAGACCTTGACGACGTTAGTGCCTTTATCCTAGGAAGACATGAAGTATACCAAAGTAAGCCTTTTTTCTGGTTACACATAATATCTCTATGCTCAGGGCGATCCAATACTGATTCTCTAAAGAGCATAATTTCGCGGTGAAGGAGCGAGCCGACCTCTCAATAGCCTGGGCGGTAGTAATCAATGCGAATGTCCTGGTCTACTGGCACATTCTACATATACTATCCACTCCTGGTCTCCTAGATCGTATTCGTGCCGAGATAGCACCTTACGCCCAGGTCGCGAAACCCTTCTCTATCGGCAGTTTTTCTGAAGCTCCAAAACTGACACTTGACCATGATGGTCTTGCGAAGCAATGTCATTTACTCAAATCTACCTACTTTGAGGCTCTGAGAATGTGTGACCGTATGTTGATTCTCAAACTCCTTCATTGACTATGGCTGATGTAGCAATGTTAGAACCGTGGTCGGTCAGGTCAGCAGCCAGCGACATCACGCTCTCGACCGATAAAAGCTCCTCAGCTTCAACATCCTTTACAATCAGAAAAGGAGAATATATAACTGTTCCTCACGACTTACACATGGTATGCTTATCCCCTCCAAAACACAACCTTTATTTGAGCTCAAAGACCCGGGGACATCTTCAGAAGTGTTCCATTTCAGCTATATAACAAGTCCAAACGATCTTAGCTTTTATGAAAACTTCCCACCTCTGAAGCATCCCACAAATCCCTAATTCTTTACATGCTAATTGTAGCATAGCGTGATCCCGCGTTCTTCTCATCCCCGGATACATTCGACCCCGAGCGATTCCTAGTTCGAGATCCCGATGGGTCGCTATCGACTGACATGGGCACCATCCGACCATATGGCGGCGGCCCCTCGATGTGTAAAGGCCGGGTGTTCGCAGAGAGGGAATGTCTGGCATGCGTGGCCGGCGTGTTGGTGATGTGGGATTTTGAGCCTGTGGGTGGGAAGTGGACCGTCCCGGGGCTGAAAAAGACGAGTGCAATCTCGTTGCCGATGAAAGATACTAGGGTTAGGGTGAAGCGGAGAGTGTTTAATTGGGATGCGTAGCTGTTATAGACTTGGTAGCAAATCATAATAAACACATGGTTTTGCTTCACATAACTTATAGTACGGTCGAACATTGGCAGTACCGAAGAACGAGGCTCAGACCACAGTAAAAACTTCCTTTCCCTATTTCCATAACTCGCCATGTTGAATTGTTACAGTAAGTAGGAATGATACCAGGTTGTGTTCCAGATAATTGGGTGGCTTTATGACCATGGTTACTGGGAACTAGGTTGGATGCTCCTGTTGCATTCAGGACAAATTATGATAAACGACAAGATATTTGCAATGTGCTTCTCATTGGGTGGTCGAGTGACTATTCTACTGACTAACAACCTAAGCGCTGTTTTCACACGGTATCTTATCCCATGTTTGACGTGGGAGCTATAAAAACTATGACTGTCTATTTCCTGCCATATTTCCCTTAGAAAAAGTGAAGGATCCATTTGCTGTACTCAGATTGGTACTGTGCCTAATCGTACAGCCGCGTCACAAACCGCGCCAAAGAAAATCCTAGTTCAGTCACCCCTGTGACCTCACCTTTTAGTGATCCGCAGCTGTTGGTTTGTACATGATTGTTGTTACGAACTATAATTGTTTAGTATATTGAATTTGTTGTTATTAGCAGAGAGAACACACCTTCTTCTTGTATCGAGTAGTTCCAGAGACAGCTAGAACATTTTGCTTGATACTGCTTGTTGCCAAATGATTGAGAACAGTGTGGTTAGGCATGGTCAAGACGCTGTTATCATCCTTCATCGGAGTAGCGGCGTTCAAAATTGGCTTTCCCATAAATCCTGGTAGACTTGGTGGTGATGGTAGCTTTTCAATGGCCCGTGCGGCATATCGGTACTCTTTTGATTCCTCTGCTTTGTCAAGATCAACCAGATATTGTGGAACTTGTGCAACGTAATCCTGGAGAGGTAAAGCATGTCTAGTTTTGGGTTGCGGTTTGACAACCATCTCCTCGACGTCCCCATGATCCCGTTTCGCTGCATCATGTTGCGGCATAAGCTCATGGTCGGGAGCACGAGCTTCAGCTTCCTCAACACTAACATGATCGTCTTTCGGTAAATCGTCGGCGCTGACTTCAATATAGTTGACCAGATTGTTTCCAAAGTCCACTGTCGTTGGTAGGTCGGGAGAGCATTGCATTAGAGAGTCGACGATAAATCTAACGTGGTGAGTTCCTGGCTTCACGGGAATAATAGCTCTGAGCAGATTTGGCTGGCCCTCTCTAAACTATATGTTAGCGATTGAAGATCTCTCGAATTGAAAGAAAACCTACACAGGATGGAGTCTGTGCTTCTTGTTCCATTGGAAGATGGTACCAGTAACATAGACCTTTTCACCGCCTCTTTTCCATTCAAAGGCAGTAGGTACTGAAGCTTTCTTCGTCGCAACGTTCAGCTCCGGAGCCTCATCTTCATCTTCCTCTATTGTGGTGCTGCTAAGTTGAGATCCATGTCTACCAAGACCATCCTCATCATCCAAATCCAATACAGGCGCGTCGATATCTGCGGGGTGAATTATGGGCGAACCAGGTGTATGAACCTCCTCCTCGATCGGAAGTGGTAGCCTAGGTGGCCGTGTAGTGTATTGGTACGACATGTCTGGTATGGTGGAAGGTCCAGACGGATCAATAGAGCGCGAATATGACCTTGAGGTCGACGATTCTGTTGCAGATGCAGGAATTGGTACGTCGACTGGTTTGCTGGGTGGACCTCGAGGGTCGGTATTCAGTTTATGCTGCGGTGCGCTGGTAGGAGAGCTATTGCTGGGGAAGGTGTTATCAAGAGGTTGCGTCGGAGAAGAGTGATTGGGGTGTGCGCCAGGACCTGGTTGGGAAGCTCGGGCTCGATGCGTGGCAGACGTTCCACGATGAGCTAGAGATGGTTCCGCAGCGGCTGCAGTCCTCTGCGATTGTATTAGGTTTCGCGGGTGGTCTCTCCTCGTAGACGATGCCCTTGACGACTCATGGCTGGCCGGTGAATGAGATGCTGAGTTCGAAGTGGAAGCCGAGGCCGAGTTTGAGGGCTTTGGGGTGGAAGGGTTGTTGCCCATGGCGATTGGTAGCTAGCAAAATGGGTGGATTATGACAGTGTTAAATACATAACTAAATGGTGTTAAATGGTGGCAAGGTACGACAAAGCTAGGAGATAAGGACACAAGGAAAGATTCGGGTTGATGGATGTTTATTTATGAGGTTGGAAACAGAAGGCCGAGCAACAGCAACAACAGAGATAGTGAAGATCTAATAGCACACGATCTCAGCGTGGGGTGAGTAGTGGTGTTGAGTGAGTTGAATGCGGGGCCTAGCGGCTTGGTGCACTGACCTCAGGCTGAGCTGTGCACTTCACCAGGGACTTGGATGTTTACATGAAGATGAAGCACCTTATGTATCTACAGCTGCATTCACCCCCAAATTGAACTGCTCACACACTATTCAGCTCTTCACACACAGCAACCTGATTGTGCTTTGCTATGCCATGTTGCTTGAAACTTCCCGGCACCAGCTGAAGTCCCAAGATGACATGGATAACTGTCATTAGTAGCATCTTCTACTATCTCGCATTACCAGTGAGCTTTGTGCTTACATCACTCTATGGCTGGTTCCTGATAGCTTTGGCTCCAGTTTTGCATTTGGCAGTCTATATATTCTCTGCATTGGTCTTACCGTTACGGATTCTTGCCAAGTTTGAGGTATTATTCCCCTCTATCCCAGCACTTAGCAAATCATAACTAACGACCTATATAGACCCTATACATATACCTCGGCGTCGCAGCTGTAATCGGACTGGTCACTGGCGCCATTCTTCATCTTTCATCCAAAATCCTACTTTCTGTCTTCGGCCTAGCCTTCACAGCGGATGAAGAAGGAACATTTGACTCTGTGCAGGCATCTAGAGAGCATAAAACTTTGGAGGAAGCATGGCAAAGTTCTTCGTCGAGGGGTGATAAGAGCCGGCTGGGACAAGAAACATTCCTAGAGAAGCAATATGTAGAATGGCAGGGCAAGGACGCAGGAACTCGGAGACACAAGAGCTTGTCCGGGCAGACCATACTCGAAGAAGACGATTCCGAAGGTTTCTAGTAGTACCAATTTGACACGTTCCAAAACCTCTGCTTGCTGCCGAAGCTGATATGGCAACTCTTGGTGGAGTCTGATCGGGTTTTGCCAAGATATAGTTCAATCTCTCCATTTGACGAAAACTTCATCGGTCCTGAAACGCTGAGTACATGTGCTTTCCTCCAGGGGTGTTCTAAAGCCTGTCTTGTAGGCAAGTAATCCAGCATGAGCAATCATGATGCCGTTATCGATACAATACCGCTCATCAGTAGCGAAAACACTTCCACCTCTATCCCTGGCCATCAACCCCATCATTTCTTGTAGCCTTTCGTTACTTCCCACACCACCAACAATCAATACTTGACTACTACCAACGTGTGCCATAGCCCTCTCAGTAATTTCTACCAACATTGCATACACCGTCTCTTGCAAGCTGAAACATAAGTCCGCTGTGGTAACAATTGCGCCAGTAATCGGATCTCGCTGCTCTGGATTTGCCTTTAGTTCCGCGGCTAAGATATCTATGCTAGACAAAATGCCAGCAAACGAACAATCCATGCCTTTTACCGCATATGGCAAGTCGAGCAAGACCTTTCCATTCTTTGCAAGCTGCTCGATGTTGTAACCTGGCGCGGGATCATTGCTGATCTGCAATGTTCTTGCAAAACGATCAAGGCAATTTCCTACTGCGATATCCAGCGCTTCTCCAAAGATACGATATCTCTGTTCTGCATATGCGATGACTTGAGTATTTCCGCCACTAACATACAAAACTACTGGATTTTGAGCCCCAGTGATTTCTCGGCCCATTTCAATGTGCCCTACACAGTGATTAACTCCGATCAGCGCTTTATCCCATAGTAATGAGAGCATTCTGGCAGCAATAGCCACACTTTGGAGCGGCGCGCCCATCCCTGGGCCTTTGGTATAGCAGATACAGTCAATGTCTGAAATGCCAACCCCAGCTTGGGCCATAGCCTGCTTGACCAACTTCACAACCCATGATCGGTGATGTTTTGCTGTATCTTTCGGTAGGAAACCTTCCCCTGGCGGAGTTATCTGTAAGTTATATCAGTATGTGCGATAAAATCGTTGGAAAACGAAATATCAATGGGTCTTACAAAAGTGTGGCGTATGTTAGCTAGGACCAGGGCTGGCTTTCCATCTGGAGGATGAGATATCACACCAATTCCGAGCTTGTTAGCGCTTCCTTCCAGACCTAGCGCGATCATCTTGTAGATGTTGTTGTTATTATTGTTATATGAAATAATTGTCAGTCCAAATGGAGGGGTCTGGCGAGGGGTACACAAACCTAGAAAGCCCCACAAGTCAATCAATCGCTAAGATATGAGATAAGCCAGGGACATTTTCTCAATCCCCAAAACTGCTTGCATTTTGGAAAATTTAACTCACTTTGTAAATGATAGCTTGAGTTTTGTCATTGAATCATTGTCCATCTGTCCTAGACATGTATTACATTCTAGGACAGATCACCAGCATAAGTGTGCTCAAGCCATTCGGAGTTATAATGACCGAATCCCGAGTCAAACTCGCTTATGAATTTGACATCTGAGGTCCACTTACTTTATTCTTCACCGTACGTAGCCATCCATACATATTAAATTTGTTCACCAGTTTTTCAACTTGTCAGAAATCCTTGTGTAACACTTTGTGCTACACCTATAGTACGGCAACAGTCTTTACCGCTTTTTCATCGACTTTGTTCCTACGAGTGACAACAGTTCCAATCATGGCGCAGGATCCTTTCGAAGCAACAACTGCTACCTTCCTCTCATGGCTTACAGGCAAAGGAGTACAGATCAGCCCCAAGATAAACATCCATGATTTCCGAAAGGAGGGAAAGGGAAGAGGAGTTAGTATGTACCCCACCGTTTCACCAGCAAAATATTGCGGCAGAGAAGCTGACCTCAGTAGTTTGTGTTGCCGACCTACAAGAAGATGAGATTCTCTTTAGTATACCTCGAAGCGCCGTACTGAACCTGAAAACCGCACTGCCTACTATCCCAGCAGGACCTATGCAAGATGCGATATCTGCGATGCCATCTTGGCTGGTGTGTACGACCCGATTCTGCAAAGTCACCTACTGAAATTTTCTAGGCACTTACCACACTTATGCTGATCGAATCTCTCCGAGGTGACTCAAATTGGGCGCCATATCTCGCGGTCCTTCCTCAACAACTTGACAGTCTTGTTTTCTGGAGTGCCGATGAGATATCACAGCTTCAGGCTAGTACTGTCTCACAGAAAATTGGAAGAGAAAAGGCGGAAGAAATGTTTGCTCAACATGTTGCTCCTCTTGGATTATCGAATTATGACACTAAGGTGTTGCACCATGTTGCATCAATAATCATGGCGTATGCTTTTGATATACCAGAAGAAAAGCCAATGGATGTTGAAAATGGTAATGGAAATGGAAATTCTGCAGGAGAGGAAGAAGAAGATGATCTTGTTTCCGACAATGGAGATGATGAGAAGACCATACTTTCCATGATCCCTTTAGCAGATATGCTCAACGCAGATGCTGATAGAAATAACGCTCGATTGTGTTGCGATCATGAGGATTTGGAGATGAGAAGTATCAAGCCGATTGCGAAGGGAGAAGAAATATTCAACGACTATGGCCAGCTACCACGATCCGACCTATTGCGACGTTATGGGTATGTTACAGAGCAATATGCAGCATATGATGTTGCTGAGATATTGACTCATTCCATCATATCTGCTTTTGACGCTGGTATTACCATTTCAAAAAGTCAATCTGTTGCGCCCTTGAGTAAAGCGGAATTGGCCAAACGAGTCAGTCTTGCAGAGCGAGAGGGCTTTTATGAAGAGTCTTTCGATTTATTACACCCTGGACCAGATGGCCCGAGCATCCCAGATGAGATTGTGGCGCTGATCTATCTTCTTCTCCTGGATGATGAAAATCTGAGCTCTATAGAAGGAGGAAGCTCCATATCCAGCCGGTCCAAAATCAGCACGGAACTCGTTGGTCAGGTACTAGCCGTGCTTTTACAGCGGAGAGCAGAGGAATACGGAACCTCCATTGAAGTAGATGAAAGCTTAGTACACGAGGGAGGACTCTCAAATCGAACTGAAAAGGCAATTCAAGTACGCATCGGGGAGAAGAAAGTTCTGAAAGCTGCCATTAAAGAAGCACTGTCGTTTACAGCTAGTAACAAGAAGATGAGAGGTCAGGATATTGCGGAACCAAGTGGGCATAAGAAAAGAAAAGCAGGGGAAACAACGAAAGGCGCTAAGAAAGGACGCTTCACTTAATGCTATATCGAATGTCGCGGAGCACATCTGGCGCACATCATGGGGCATGAGAAGTTTGAATTTAATGGTTTTTGTGCTTCGAGGCACTTTGGGGTTCTGTCTCTATCGGCCCTCTTGCTCTGGCAGAGCGCTAGTGTACAAAGTAGGATATCTCCTCGACGAAATTGCACGCTTTGCTTCCCAATAGGGCAACGCCTGAAATTCAAAAAGGACAGCCTTTACCAACCACTCGTCGGCGGCGTGATACATGGTTTATTTTATTTTGTGGATCATTTTATGGGATCGTGGATTAAAGTCTCATAAAGCTTTATCCTCAGGTGGGAGCTGGTTGTGGTGCAGCGGCTATTGCCCGATTATTCGACGGGCTGCTTCCACTTGCCCTGGCTAAAAGTGCAGCGGCTTTTTCATCTTGCCGGCTTCTGAAAGGTCTGTTTGCCAAACTCAAGTTAGTTTTTGTTGCTAATAGTCTGCTGATTAAAAGGTTGTGGCAGGTTCTCGAGAGAAAACATCCATTTAGCTAGGATATAGAAAAACTTTCTTACATTGTGGATCGATATCGCAAAGCATCGATATCGTAAGGGTCGAGTTCATACACAGGCTGCTCATCGTCATCGTCCTGATCATACTTCCACCGGTCAGACATGGTTTCATCGTCGTTTCTAAGCGCCGGTGTCATGCCTCTTCGGTCAATCCATAATCGACCAAGACGACCAACACGCCTCCGGTACGCCGGCTGGCTACGTGGCTCATCTTCCTGGGGTGGTGAGCTATAACGAGCTATGATTGGCTCAGGCTTTTCTGGTACAGGCAAAGATTGCTCAAGAGATTCGGATGTTACAGAAGAAGGAGGTGTGAGGTATTGATACTGGGCAGTGGCTGGACGGAAACTCATCTCTGGACCTTGGCCCTGGATAGGAGATAATGGCTCCCTTGTCAGGTCAACATGGTCATCATTCCATTTGCGATGCATGAGAGCCTTCTCGTCGATCTTCCGCCTGAGGTCATTCTCTTTCTCCTCTTGAAGGTCGCAAAGATGAACAAGATCAGCATCAAGAGAACGTCCATCAACTCTACCTGGTAATCTCCCTTGTACTGGTGGTCGTTGTACTGGGAACTCAGAGGGTCTAGGTTTCTTCTGGGGCTAACGATGGTTAGCAATGATTGAAAACTTGGTAACATCCTTCCTACCTTTTGGTTGATAAGATCATCATCATTTGTTTTGATGCCCAGTTTGACCTTAGTATCCTTGAGGATAGAACGCTGTTTGAAAACTTGCTTATCGCATTTGATCAAATCACGCTTCATAAGTTCTCTCTGATGAGTCGCCATCACTAAAGTCTTTGCCTCCTCCATCTCCCTCCGCAACTTCTTTAGCCTATCTGCGCTGACATTGTCACGGGCTCGAGTTTTGCGAGTCTGCCGCACCTCACGGTAACGGAAGCAGACATATGGATCGCCATCATCATTATCTTGGTGAGTTTCATACTTCAAGGTAGGCTGCAGTTGCTGCCGGGCGACCCAGTGGTCATAAAAGTCTTTCACAAAGCTCTGCAACTTATCATCCAGTTGCTGTGCGAGCGCTGTCTTCATTGTCTCAAAAGGCACCACGGTGTTGTCCACCGATGCATAAGGAGTATGTATCGTGGCCGTCTCCTCGAAGACCGCCATGATCTTTTCGAATACATCTTCGGAGCACTTTGCCCCTGATTTTCTTTTGTTATATTCTTTCAAAAAAACATCATCTTCTGTCGTCATGTCATATTGGCAGCCAGTCGATTCTTCCACAGTTTGCGAAAATCTGATATACGAGGTAGGCTTGGTAAATACCAAAGGATACAGAGTGTCGTAGTCGATATCGGCACTCTCATCAGCAGGCGGCGCCGGAATCTCGCCTTCCTTTTCACCGGTAGAAGCAGCTGCTAATGCAGCCTGAAGATGAACTTCAGATTCCTGTGGGGCAAAAAGTGGTCAATGGTCAGGTATTGCCTAATTAGGTCTATTTTGCCGGGCGGTAAACACATACCTCTGCAGCTTCCACCCCACTCGTGACTTTGTTGGGCTGGTTATGAAGAGAATCATATTCATCGGAATCTATCTCATCCTCACGTAGAATCTGCTGTCCCTGTGATCGGGAGAGCTTTTTGACGCGAGCTATCCTCGCCGGTTGTTGAGCGCGCATGGTGACGCTTTTGTGATCGCGACAGTGCGACGTGGCAAATCGGTCGAATTTTGCGTTGGCGACGCGTAGAAATTTGGGTCTGTGAAAACCATGATCAAATTCTAGACGAAAACCAACATTTTTGGGTCGTGAATATAAGTTTGTTGGTGAGCTTTTGATGGTTTTATTTCCGTGCTGATGACCTGAGGTCGTCGGTGCAGATTCTGTTAGCGAGGAACGCCGAACGCCGTTGGTTGCGTTTGCGATTACGCTTTCCGATTAGGAGCTGGTGTGAGACCTGATTTTTCAGGCGACCAGATCACAACAACACAATGGTAATTTTACCTTGCTTATATACATTCGTTCCCTATCTACTATGTGAATAGTAGTCAAGCTACACAATTGAATCAAACACACGACACTGAACAGAGTCTTCCAACCTGTGTGGGACGAGTCATGTGGGGTAGAATAAATACTAGTGGTTAATTCGTGCCCCTACAAGTACCCCTAACAAACTGATTCTGGAGCCATTCAGGCTAACGATCCTTGATACACGAACATAGATTTCGAATCATGGTAATCAGGCACTATGAGAACCATAAAAAGCACATCATCAATAGTAAATTCAAATACTTTTAATGCGACAGGAGCAGAGAATAACAAAAGCGTATTGCAGGAGGAGATACATACCAGGAACAGTCGCTCGACCTTCTCCACAGGTAAACAAAAAGCAACGGGTCTTGGTTAGACCTATGAGAAGGATAATTATGTATGGATTAGCTATAATTGAAGCCGTTCGTGTATTTCAGAGAGCACCGTGGCTGAACTTTTTCCAAATAGACTGCTATTAGAATCTGAGAGTCGCATATCCCTGGATGAAAACATTTCAACAATAAATAGCTACAATGCTTAGAGATTATAACTCGGTAAAAAGGAGAAGTAGTGGTTAGGTAGTCTCGAAGATGTGTGTTTTAGACGAAAGACTTGACGTGCTTACTAAGCATCCAGGTAACCCCCCTATTTTAGTGCTGTGGCTGGTGCAACTACATTTCAACTTTTGGACCTAGACCCCTCATCAACCTCTCCACGGTCGGTGCAGTATACTACAAGATGGGAAACACGAGCAGCGCAGTGTTGGAGAACATTGTGCAGGGATCAAACTGTATGAGATCACACAGAAGCGCACTTAAAGGACTAGCCGTTGCTGACAATCTACGCAGTTGATCGAGATGAGGTTGACCGGTTAAGAAAGCGCTTCATGAAGCTGGATAAGGTACGCGATGTGCATTAATGGTTTGTCGGATGTGGTAGATACTTACTGAATACCTCCAGGACAACTCGGGTACCATTGAGCGCGAAGAATTTCTCAGCCTCCCCCAAATTTCTTCCAACCCTCTTGCAACCAGGTATGGCCTCTCTCCCGTGCCTCAAAGACATACGCTAAGCCCTCCTCAAGACTCATAGCAATCTTTGACGAAGATGGAGGTGGCGACGTTGATTTCCAGGAATTTGTTTCCGGTCTCAGCGCATTTTCGAGCAAGGGTAACAAGGAGCAGAAGCTACAGTTTGCATTCAAGGTTTATGATATCGATCGCGATGGATATATCAGCAACGGAGAGCTATTCATTGTGCTTAAGATGATGGTAGGCAGCAATCTGAAGGATCAGCAGCTACAGCAGATTGTAGACAAGACAATCATGGAGGCAGACTTGGATCGGGATGGCAAGATCAGTTTTGAAGAGTTCACAAAGATGGTAGAGAACACGGATGTCAGCATGAGCATGACTTTAGGTAAGCATTTCTCTTTCCGATTCCGAGGAGTTTCACTAAAGGAAAGCAGATCAATTTTAGTTTAGCTTGGGAGTGGATTAGGTATCCGCACGATTTTGAAACCCTTTTTTGCGTTACGACGGAATGAAATAACAAAAAGCTTTTTAAAAAAATAAAAAAAAAGGCTGCAATATAACAATATCGTGATAACGGTTCTACAAGTGGGCAGCTTTCAGACAAGGCGCGTAGCATGAAAGGATATGTGAGATCTTTCATGAAGTTAGCGCTTGGTTTTTATATTTAATGTCTATCTTCTCTTGCTTGTTTCATATTTCTATGCTGTTTCTGCAGATACCAATAGAGTTCGTAGACCAAGGCTCTCGGTATTGTCTTCTGCCTCGGTCCACTTAGTCACACGAGGGATGGAACAGAGTGGTCCGCATGATAAACCGTGGCTTATGCTTCGCGTTGCTAAAAGTAAAGCCAGAACAAACCCGTCAGCCGGTGTGTTGTGCAAATTTTAGATCTCATTACAGCTTACTTGTACTTGCTTCAATTGCGAGGAAATTCAAGCTCTTTCAACACTTTTCTATTTCCAAACAATGGTTACTCACAAAGTAGTTCCTGCAACACTATTAGAAAATCCGAGCCACTGTTCGCCGTGAAATTTCGATCCGCAATTTTCTAGTTAAGCTTGCTGCTTTCTTCCCCTTAACACGACTTGAGAACAAATTTTTTATGTGCGCGTTTCTTGTCTAACAATATTCAACTCTAGCGAGTCCTATGAACTCATCTATGACTTCTTATCCGTCTGAAATTGCTATGAAGCCAACTACATTGCTAGTCCGGCAAACAGCCAGAATTCGATAAGGCTTCTTCGAATCAACAAAAAACGGAAGCAAGGAACGCAAGAACCTCAGATCAAACAATCGCTCTCGGGTGTTTTCTTCATATTTTAGTTGAGGCGATTTTGAAGTATCTTCGAAAAACTCAATTAGAGCTAGTTCATCTAAGAAAGAGAGGATGACAAACATCATGACGTTTTTCACAAACCCAGGATCTACCTTCTTCTGAACGAGAAGGTATTTGGAAATGGAATAATGGTACTGGTACATTTTATACATGACACTTGTTCTTGGAACTAGGGATTCAGGACAGTTTAGTGCAACTAGAATACCGCCCTCCATGTTGAAAGGAGCAATGCCTTCCCCGCCTGAGTCTACAAGACTGAAACTCCAAAACTTACTAATATCTAAGAACAAGAACACTAACTAGATCGCTGTAAGCATTCTTTTCCTACATGAAAAACAATTAGCTTTCTCCGGCGCTTGATGACTACTGCGTACTTTGTAATACTTGGAATTTGATGATCTGTATATCTAAACTTACGTATTTTTTTAACTAACACAGAAAGGCAGTGGCAGTGTCACAATTGAGTCTGACAAAAAGGAATAACCTAATCATGAAATGGGAAGGATAGCTTTTTAATGAGTGGAATCTCGAGATCATGTATTGGTAGCTGTGAGATACTAAGGCAACTCTGTTGGAAGTTATATTTCAAATTTGTCACATAATTTATATTGTAGTAGTGAGAAGAGTACTCAAGAATTCAAAGGTAAGTGTACTTGACTTGATGACTGCAGTTTTTAAACTTATTTTAATTAGGTTTAACAACATTCTACGTTTATCAATTTCTCCTTAGATTAGGAGAAGTGTACCTCGTGTCTTTTCTAGCTAGTCTTGCTAAATATTGCTGGCTACTGATAGAGAATCCTGATGCATCACCTTATCCTGAGCATTCTTATGATTCGCCTCTCTGCACTATCCAAAGCATTTGGGGATTTAAGAATCATACAAGCTATGAGAAAACAAATATCACTGTGAACTTGGAAGGTTGGACCATACAAGCATATCACACGACTTTCTAACAGTAATCAGACATTCTACAAGAGGCTGTGTAATACCTTTGGCGCATTCTATAGAACATGCATTTCATTAATTTGATTTTATTGATTTTGTTTCCTACAACAGGGTGCTTGTCATATAGCCTCTCTCATTACCAACCCTTCCGCTTCGAGTCGCTGCAAAAACTGTAACCCCTCCCATCTCATTAGCTGCTCGCTTAACTAAAAGGGGGTTTGTTATTCTCAATTAAGAAACTTATATCAAAATGCCTTTAGTAGCAAAAACAACTTAAGTTGACTCATAGTTCTTGAAAAAGACTCCAAGAAATTTACCCACAGTTTATGTTATGGTCGCTTGGCAACATGGTATCATATTTGGGAGACTTCTTAAGTAGCCACAATTCTGAACCATCTAACTTATCATTCCAAGAAATACTAAGAACCAATTGATTCAGAATTTCGCCTTTCTCCGGTTGGAGAAGACTGGAACCTGACTAACCATCAACCAACCCTCATCCCATGTTCTGTCATCTTGTCCGTCCGTTCAGTAGATATCCATTCAGAAACGACCCCAGTCACAGCCCCTTGTCGGTCATCCACACCAATACGCCCCATGCACCTAATGCCATAATCTCGTCTCCGAGAAAAAGGAAATAATGATGAAAGAACCTAGATGGGAGGGCCGAACCAGATCCGTGGGAGCTAGGAGCGGCAGGGCTTGGATCTGCGTTCGCCTTATTCGCCTCATCCCGACATCTGATGGCGATGTTAACCTTGTAAGACCATCTTCTCCAATTCGAGCTTGGCCACTGCCTCAATTCGTCACAGCTCAGCAACAGTCAGGAAAAGAACAGAGACAACAGTCCGAAGGGTAAGCAAAGGCCAAATGGAAAGTATCTTATAAGTATATTCATAGCATATTAGAAACCAGGAAGCATGGAAGGGGAGAAATTGTCAAACTTGTCCTTCGGCTGATCGACTCCAGGATGTTTTGCCTCAAAACGCAGATCTCCCAAGAGAAGGCGGTGCTCAACGACACTTCTCACCTATCCATTTCAATAAAGACGCCTTGTTTCCATTAGGTTCGCAAAACCAATATATTGCAATCCTTTCTCTAATAATATCCAATACGTGATTTCGTCATTTCAGCATCTCATCAACTTGTCATCTCCTCACATCCGTCACTCCTCACTCCTCACTTCCAAGCGCAACATCCGCAGATCACACCCCCCAATACATGCACACTCACACACCAGGATCCAGATCCAAATCCAATCCTACATCTTTGCCGCCCCCAATGATACATCTACAGAATATGCAGATACCCGCTCATGCAGGTGCCAATAGATCCCGCCGTCTGCTGCCGCCTCAAGTTGCACATCCTTGCACCGTCCGTACTGTGTAGATTCAGCAGATATGTATCCTCACGTCCACATATCAGGGCTTCCTGCCATCCATCCCATATCTGCCAGTCTTGGCTCTGCCACCGCGCCCAATTCGAGTCGAGATAGACATGCGGCGGCTCACATCCCTTGCAGTGCATTATTCCCACGCCTGCGTTTCTTATTCCCATCCTTTCCACGATTCCGACCCACTGGTTGCTAATGCTCCATCCTCTTAATTTTTCTCCGGTGGGTGGGGTTACATTGAATCTAATGCATGTACGCCCCCGCGAGGAGGCAATGACTGGGTCCTCCAAATCTGAAGGTGATCTTGACAAACGGGTCGGGACGTCACATCCGAAATTTAATGTTCCCCGTCTATACTACACCTCACCGGTGCAGCAACCAGTCGCATGTTGATTTGACTTTGCTTTTGACATTTTTCATTCATCTACCTCTCCCTTTATGTCGGTCATATTCTCCTCTTTCCAGATAGAAAGAGGCGGTGCATCTATCTTATATACACAGAGAGTCTAAAATACTATATAACCCATTTTCGTCCCAAGTAACTACGGGTAAATCTTACAACCTGCGTTCTCGTTCGGAAGACTCGTACAAAATTGCCTGGAAGAGGCAGTCATCCCCTCAGTTCTGGATATAAAAACACAAAAGGAAAATTCTGGTTTTGCTTGTGAAAGCCCGCCCGTGTAATTTTGTAACCCCAGACCCCCCGCCATCATTAACATTTCGTGCACCACCATAATCATCTAAACCCACCAAGAAATCGCGTTGAAAGTCCAGAAACACCCCCATCGTAAATGCCATGAAACGCAATCCGTCCAACGCCGAACCAATGTGAAAGCGCTAAAAAGTGGGATGCTTTACAATGATATGCAGCAGAGACGGGGTAAGAAAGAGCAAATCCGTCCAGCACATAACATGAATGTGCTAGGCTTCATATAGCCATATTTAGTTTCCTTGTTCCATAAGATCAGTACAGGTGATCACAACTAGAGGCAAATTATTAGTTCCACGTTTCGGGGGCGGGATCCTTTGTAGACGTACTATCGAGGATCTGTTCCTCTGCCACACCATACTGGTAGTCAACAAGGCCGTGATTATCAATAGAATCACACATACGAATCAAGTCGCTGGCCATTTTATTGATGAATTCCACGGGCATTAAATTCGGGTGATTTCGCGGCATGTTGTCATGCACGAGATCAATTTGTTTTTGGAATATAGCGAGCCACGCGGTGTTGAACTCGCCCCAGAGACGTATTCGATCAGCATGAAGGGACTTTTGATCTACTGTAAGGCCTTGATCAGAAACAATTAGTGTACAAGACCGAAATCTGAAATTGAGAGCTTACCTAATTCTTTAACATGACCTAATAGCCATTCAGATATCTCCAGTAAAGATCGTGCGCCTACTTGTAACCGACCATCTAATATGTTTTGGAAGATCTGCTTCAGCGCTGTCTGGTAAGTCGCATATGCGGCTTCCATTGCAGGTGGCTCCTGGTAATTATCGTTTGTTATTTCCGGAATGCCGCCCATTTGGCTGTTGTAGTCTGGCTGAAGTTGACCTTGGTCGGAAGGGCTGTTTTGATAACCACCAGAAGAGCCTGACGAGAGATGTTGTTGAAGTGTAGGGGTTTGCAATGAGCCGGTAGAATATGGTCCATATTCTGTCGTTGAAACTGCGGATGGCCGCTGATATGGCGGCGATTCGAATGCCATGGGCTGTGTCTGTGGTGGAACATTGTACAGGCCGCTGTCTGGAGTGTTGAAACTTGGATATGGCTGCGGTTGTCTTGGAGCTACGTAGCCGACCGTATGGCTGCTAGGGTATACAGGAGTTTGGGGAGTTGTGTATGAGGGTTGTGTTCCTGGGAAATAAGTAGGCTCCGCTCTATATCCTTCCTGCTGCGCTTGTCCAGCAACTCCTGGCAGGAAACTCCTACTTTGGTTCATATCATAGCCAGAACTCCTTGGAGCACTATAATGATCCTGCCCTCCCCGGCCTCTATTGTTAGCCATGCCACGCTCGATAGATGCCGACGGGCCAGTGGGTGGTGCGTCGAGTCGTTGTGCCGCCAGCGATGGGGCTGGTGGTAGATAAAGGAGTGCCAGCTTGCTGAAGCCCTTGAGTATGCTCCTCACTAACTAATGCTCAAAACAAGCAAGGTCCTGAGTGGCTGTTTGACCTCTCTCTTTACAAACTGGCGCGCAAAGATTCTCTGTTGGGACTCCCTAAAGGTGATTGACTACAAAGGCTCTATTCGAGGTCTCGAGGTTCCAGGAGGTAGGCGAAGAAGTTTTCCACCTCTCTGCGTGTGATTGAGCGCGGTTTTTTGAGGGGTCGCAGTGCTCAACGAGGGAATAGGCGTCAAGTGAAGATAGAGAATGGAAAGTAAGGAGCAGCCTTGTTACAGAAGATTCCGTGCGATAAGTCGTTGGGTGAAGTGTTCTAATGTTGAGTATAGGTTGGGGGAAGCAGCACAGTTTCGTGAAGGCTAAGAAACTGCGCGAAATGGATGTCGATTGGCTTCTGAGATGTTGAGCTAGATGCTGTCGATTGCTGCTAGGTCTATCCTTGGGGTTGCGGCAAGCCAGCTGACTGGGTTCAATCGACTTCAGGTTTCTGCACCAAAGTCAAAATGTTCAGGCTGCTGGAAGCATCAACTAAACAGATCACCGGTTGTCTTCTCCTCAACGGCGAGGCGAACCGGTTCTTTAATGTTCTCGTTGCCGCTGCTCCGGGTGGATTGAAGCCGTTGCTGTAACCCGTTCCTAATTAAAGATCCCAACTAAGTGCACGTCCAGTATAGTCTTCTAGTAACAGATGAGAATTCTACGCCGTCGAGTAGTGCGCGGTTTCGGAATATGACGACTACTTTATGGAGAAACAGCCAGCTTAACGCTGAGCACAATAAGTGACCGGTGCCTTTCCGCGAAGAGATCGCCGGGGAGGTTTTTCGACTTCCGGAAAATCGCCAGTTCAGATTCCAACTCCACACGGAGCCCCAACGATCAAGCGGGCTGCCGATGAGGTTTGTAATGTATAGTTTTCAGACAAAATAATCGTAGTGAGGCCAGGAAAAAGTTTAAATGCGGCAAAAGTCCCCCCGTCGTCGACCACACCAGCCGAGGATGCAGATTCAAGCTAGCCTACAACTGCTACTCCTAGCACGTCAAGATGGAACGTGCGATAGTTTTCTCTTAGTTTGATGATGCGGATTGCGGACCTAACGAACTGCGAAATTGCGAGTTCGATGGGGTCTTGGCCAGTACCGTAGCTTCTTTGAGTTGGACCGGTAGACGTGGCGCAAAATGAGGGAAATTTGTTTCTAGTTGGAGCGGAGAATTTAGAATCTATAGACCAATTGACTTGCTGGGATTGATCCCACGAGGACCAGACGGATCCGACTACTGCCAGGTACGGTTTGGCTCTCAGAACTAAAAGGTCTTCGGCTTCCTCAGCGTCTTCGACCAGAGAAGTGGTCTATAGGAGCGAGAGTGGTGTTCGATATCAAGTGCCGATAGCTACCAATAGCCCGGCAATGGTGCGCGTTCTATCACTGCTCGTTCTCTGGTAGCTTTAGGAAGGAGGAAGCAACGGAAAGGGGGTTCCGAATGCTGCACTGGAAAGAGGGCGAGGACATCGATATCCGGAACTCGTGCTTTGGACGTTGAGAGCAGCTGGACAATTGGAGAAAGCGCAACACTGTCACTGGCCCACAACATGGGGTCCGGTATGTTATATGGATACCAATGTATACTGGACGATGAATAACATATGTGTGGCAGTCTATCTTAAGAAAAAAGAAAGAGAATTGCTACTTGCAGGGTTGAAGAAGTAGAAATCCCGGCGCACGCTAGGAGGAAGCGATCGTCAGATAAGGCGACGCTTGGAATGTGAGATCTGATCCGACAAGTAAACGAACGATCTGAAGAAGGAAAAGTAAAAATGTCATGGGGGAATATTTGCTGCGCTCTGATATACCTAATGTGGCAGCTCTCCACTCTTCAAAGGGTGGAGTGAATGGAACTCCACACCACAGCGACGAAGACGAGGAAAAAGCAAGTACCCAAGCTAAAATGCCAGAATGAAGTATAAAATAACCAGGGTCCTAGTGACCAAACTCTTTTTAACCCAGGAAGCTGGAGTTGGGCTGGCGGACCCTGGAAAGCAGAGTCATTGTTGTGCAGGTTTGCGACTGCGTACTGTATCACTCTCCAGCCTCCAAGGGAACCTTACCCCATACTCCGAGCGTCAGTGAGATCCGTGACAAGGAGAACATCTCGAGTTGGCCATCCGGTCCGTTAGATGCTGGTTCCGACCACTTCCGTAGACTGAGCAGTGTGGGCATCAATCCTACATGCTAGCCTCAACAGCAAACGGCTTGGATCTTCGAGTTCATACAGCATCGTATGCCTGCACACTACCCAATTCCAGTGAGGAGGGAATGCTCAAATCGGGTAGTTCTGTCAGAGGATCTTCAGGGACGCTTAATCAAGGCTTGCAATGAGGATGTTCCCTGAAACTGGGCCCATCACTGTGGTCCAATTGTGCCCAAATGCAAGCCTCTCTCTCCCAGGGGTGGAAGCGTATTGTACTCCGTATAGTCGTAGTGCTGTATAGTTAGAGTTAGAGTACATCCGTAATGCTGGACTGAACTTACTCCCATGTTCCATGTCGTTGAAATATGCCCCTGTAGCCCTGAGGTGTGTTTCTGTCCCCTGCTCTTTGGACCAACCCTTGCTGCCCATTTACAAAGTAAGCATCCAAGCTGCAAGACATGGCCGATCTGCACGTACCCCTGGACCATGGAACAAAGAATGGTTGATGGATGGAAGGACTGGCTCGACCAGATACTCGTGACTTCTGCTATTATTACTTGTCACAACGCTCTATTGCTATTTATAATATTCGTCCCCTTCCCACGCCTTCAATGGCTGCAGCGTCAACAATCACCGTGGATTTCTTGTCTACGTAGAATACATCTGCTGTGGTCATTTTCAGCTCTGCATCCCCCAAAGTTTGCCACAGACAAGCCTCCTCCCCCAATGTCCAATTTCCTAATCTGTCTTGAGATGGTGTTGGGGGCAGGTGGTTGTCAATGGAAAAGCTTCTTGACATTGTGCATCAGCTGAAATTCCATCTTAAGTTCCGGCCCTTGGAGACTGGCTCTGCCCTGCCTAGCAGCACGGGGTAGTTTTGACGAACTCGATTGTAAGCGCCGCCTCAACTTGTGCATCCAGGTCCCAGATTCTGAAGCGATCGATCTTATTCTTTGCTAGTAAAATAATACTGGGCGAGTTGCTATTAATGGATGGTGCCTCGTTTTACTACGGAGTAGCTGCTTTGCTTTAGCTTGTACCGGTATTTATCCTCAAGGTCATTGTATTGTATTGTCGCTATACCAAGTAACCTCGTGTTGTCACAAGCCATTCGATATTGGATCATCCCCAATGATCGGCAGAGGTGATACCACCAATACATACAACATTGCTCGAGTACGAACCGACCGAATCTTCTTTCGCAAATCTCAGCCTCAGTGAGGCTTTCCAACATTCGCTTGATTAGCCCCAAATTTCGGAGATTTGCCGCGTGGGACACTGTTCAGTAAGTACCGGGCCCCCTTCTCTGAAACGACACCGGGAATGTCCTGGGCCGCCACGTGAAATGCCTACGATTTGGGCTTTCTTCTGAACTCATGCATTCTGTGAGATACTGCGGTAGCGTCATTCACTCCACTTATATGCCGTCTAATAACCCATCCGTGTCGCGGCGGGAAAGGCAGTGAGGAAATCACTATTGCGGACAAGATCGATCTCTACCCAACGTTAATAAATCATCACGACCCAAGGTATGCTGATCTCTGCCATGGCTCACCCAATACCCCTTTACAAATCCCTCTTCTATTCACCCCCAAGGCAGATCAAAGCGTACTTTGGCCGGAATTCGCAAGTATTACCCAAATCATCAGGTTAATCCCATTTTAGCTCACAGCAACAGTCCCTTAGCAAGATATCCCGCATCCAGAAATCCCTCTCAGTCCCTAATTTCAATCAAGCTCGGCCTCGCCGAAACGAAAAAGACCCGACCCCGTTCGTCTAACCACCCCTACTTAACTGATAAGTTCGTCTCTGACATGAATTTCCAAGCCTATTAAGTCGTTCTAGTAAACCACAGCCAGGGCCATCAAATCTCCACGCTGTACTATATTAAAACATCGTATCGACCACAACTTGGCTGGAGCTTCTCTATGCCCACCCGCATAATGGGGGTTCGTTGCATGAACCAAAAAGCCCATATTTTTTTGCAGGAAATCGGTTTGCTTCTAGAACGTTTCAGAAGGGATGCATAGCAACGCATGGCAGGCGTTTTACGTATCTACAGTAATTAGTATTTCTATGTACCTGGTGGAGACGGGGTAAGTACCGCAATATGATCGGCCGGTATATACACTCGCGTGGAGATACCTGTCTTCGAGGCGCCACAAGGCACAAAGGCATTGTGTAGGTGAACTCAAATGTTTGAGCGTTGTAATTCGTGAGGTGGCGCGTCTTTCGGAGAATAGCTAGCGTAGTGTATCTAATGCATATGTCTCTTTTGTGACCAATTGTTGGCAAGAACCCGAAATGAATAATGCTATCCAGGTGTTGTTCCGTCGGACGGTACGTTACGTTCAGGTTAATTAACTTACTTTAATTAACCTATGTAAGCTAGCTCAACTACAGCTTCAGTAATCAGGACCAAAGCTAATTTTCTCTGTATTTGTCTTCACTTGCCGCAAGTACTTTCCCGAATATTGGAACAAGAGCCAATTACTAAATATCAAATACTCAAAACACAACATAAAAGTTTGAACTGGTTTCAATTGACACATTGAAAACTTCTTTCAGAAGTTGTACTTGATAGAAAGATATATCTGCAAGCGCCGTCGCTAACCAATCGACATATGAATGGTATAGGTGGACAATCGTGTAATCAAATTGGGCACATGGATTGAATCTAGACAGCCCTGAATTCGCTGGCCAATATATGTCGTCAATGAGGCGGGCAACATTGACGTGAGTGTGGATCCGACGGGATAGAAGTAAGCACCAGGTCAGGTACAAGTCTAGATGCGAGAATAATAACCACTTGACAAAGAGAATATAGTTGAGCTGATTTAGCCAGGTATAATACCTCGGGAGACCCAGTGCTTAGTCCCAGGTTGTGCCCAGTACTCCTCATACGTACAAGTAGGACAATGCAACACTTCCCTAACATCAATATCATGGATACTCACTGGAAAGCAGAATGCGAGGCAGTAACAACATCTCAAGGCAGGGTGACTATTTGGCCATCACTGCTTCAAGTTATGGTCTTTGCTTTTGTTGAGAGGCATATGTAGACTGGTTTTAAGCTCGAAATAAATTAAATTAAAGAGTTAATGGAAATGCTTAAGGCAGATCCATGGTTTACAGGTTTTGTATAGTTCGATTTCTATTTCCGACATGCTCCGACTACGTTGAGTAAATACGACAACCTGTAACCTGATATCATGATCCTACGACTATACGCTAGCTACTGGAGAACCAAGAGGTGGATGTTCGCAAACCATTAAATTCTTCACAGTAAATGCACTAGATGACTACAGGTAAAGCCTTGAACCGGGAGATTTTTATGGGTTTGATAGGTGCTCACCTATGTGCGTGGCCACTGGATGGAGTGGAAGAGAAGCAACTTGCCGGTTATCCAAATCGTCGTTCATAGATTTACGATTGGCCTGAATACTGGAACTTCTATCCTTATTCTCGAGCTAGTAAACGTTGATGTGCTTCTATGCTCTCATATTCTCACTAGAATATGAGCACATCTCTCAACCGCAGATGAGAAATTCAGGAGTACGTTAACGCTCATGTTCAGGGGACTAGCTTCTTCCGTTTGGTATGAGTATTCGCTCATATGTGCTGGAAATAGAGACAATGTCAAAATACGAAATCAATCATATAGTGAAAATTTAATGTCTACATGCCAATAAGGGTATACCAAACTTCTATGTTCTGGAACCTTTCCCTTTTTTAAGATCTAAAGACTTGTTTTCTGAGCTCAGTCTCAAAGTTCACTGTCTTAAGAGATATACTAGGCTCTTGTTGAAGAAAAAATACTTTATCAGAAAGATTCAAAAATTGTATTGGGAGATGAGAGACCCGTGTGGCTTGACAAAGTAAACCATGTATGATATTTTGATACATAATATATACAGACACAAGAAGAGTTTTCTATCTCTTGACCCAGGCAGGCATTTTTCGTGCCTTGACGTGGCCGGGCTTCTTCCTTTCCACTCTTCTAGGATCACGGGTGACACATCCAGCTAGATATAGCAGTTAGCATTATTTCTACGAAAAAAAAGCCACAATCAAATAGATGGGTGCTCTCTTGGGATATTGATAGAATGGCGGAGAACATACCTCTTCTTAATGCGGGCTTCAAGGCCGGCTCATGGGCAATCAATGCCTTTGCAACTGCTAGAGTCAATGCTTCTGCTTGTCCAGTTGTGCCCCCTCCCTCTGCCAACGCCCAAACATTGTACTTGTCGAGCCTGTCTGTGGCCTTTAATCCCCAAATAACACTCTCCCGATCATGAATACGGCCAAATGCTTCGGCAAGCGTCTTTCCATTGACCATGACCTCTCCATTGCCTTCAATCAACCAAGCTCTGGCCGTTGAGGCCTTCCTCCTACCATTGCCAATCGCCCGACCACCTTCGTCCACAATCCCCCTTTTTACAACATTTTTGAATGGATTAATGTTCCTTGTATATTGTGCTATTGCTTTCTTGACCTCAGCGGGCATAACTGATTGATGGATTTGGTTGAGCCTTTGCAGAAGCTTGATTATCTTCTTGTATCTCGATGCCTTTACTCTCTCGCCGACAATATCCCTGTATTCCATTAAATTCACCCAAGCAATTCGCGGAGCATCTGCTGATTTGACGATTGGTAGAGCAGCGTGCTTTTGTGCAAGATGTTGCGTGACCAGGAGATCGTCGATGAAATGAGGTTGTGCTGTAAAGTACGAAGGAGAATAAGGGACAAGTCTGGCGTAGAATATGTCATCATCTTGATTATCTTTAAATGCACCATCTTCTCCCTCCACACCGGATCCAAAATTTATTTTGGGCGCAGCATTGAAAGACTTCAAGGCTTGTCGACTTGTTGACGTTGTTAGCTGTCTCCGAGACGATGCGAGTATTTGTTGCCGCAATAAATGTTGTATAGGGATTATCCGTGGGGAGTGCACGCATCGTATTCCTTCCCTCAGGCCGGCGGGAAGCCATGCGAACTTCATTATTACGGCGTATACCAGATTTGATCAGCCTCTTCTTGATGTGAGTTGACGTTGTAGCTCACAACTTATTTTGACAACACGTGATATGCGGATGCTAGCGGGTAACTTCACACTTAGCGTGGTTGGGCACAAAGTCTTTTGCATTGCCCCTCCATCAACATCAACTCAAAATCAAAACCACAAATTCAGAACCTCACAACTCACAGTCATGACGTTCGGAAAGCTCTACACATACCCGGTACGTCTCTACAGTTCTATTCCAAGTCTTCCTCAATATCTATGTCGGTCAGTGTAGCGCCTGACCTGGGAGGGGTTTCCCGCATGTATGAAAAAGTGTGACACATTCGTTCAACACAGTTCTCCACGAACCCGAACTAAGCAAAACTTCTCGAATGCTCGCAGACTAAGTGCCTTATTTTTGGCACTGCTCATGGACAATTCGTCAAGAAGACCTAGTTTATATTGAATTTCGAGGGACTTTCTAAGTTTAATATCAATCTAGCCATCTAACACATCGTTTAGGGCAATGCTCGCAGCACTGCAATTCTCGCAGTTGCAAAGGCCAACAATGTCGACCTCGAGATTGTCCACACCGAGCCCGAGAAGGGAGTTGATGCCGAATATTTGAAGCTCAACGGACTCGGAAAAATTCCAACTTTTGTTGGAGCTGATGGATATGTTCTCCACGAGGCCATTGCCATTGCCATCTACAGTAAGTTGAAAACAGAGGCCTATTGCTGGTCCCAGAACCATCCCTTGATACCTTGCTATGATGAAAAAAATGTCATACAGTTATCCCTGTCTTAATCATCCGTGTTGATTTCAATTAATTAGACTCTGAGCAACGCAATGCACAACTGTCATTCTTTCAAGTTTTGTCATGAATTTAGCTAATCATTGGACAGTCACATCTCAGAACGAGAAGACCACTCTTCTCGGTAAAACCAAGCAAGAGTAAGTACACAGCCTTCTAAATGTCACAGGAGCGGCACATGCCCTTATTTGGATATTGAAGTATTCAGTCATTACATTTAGCTAACATATATCAGCTACGCTACCATCTTGAAGTGGTTATCCTACTTCAACTCTGAAGTTCTTGGTTCCCTTGCTGGTTGGTTCCGTCCTCTTATCGGCAAAGACCCATACAACAAGAAGAATGTCGATGATTCCTCAAAGGCGGCTCTTAAGGCTGTCGCCGTTGTCGAGAAGCACCTTCTCAACAACACATACCTAGCTGGCGAACGTATCACTCTTGCTGACTTGTTCGCTGCTGGTATCATCTCTCGCGGTTTCCAATACTTGTTCGACAAGAAGTGGCGCTCTGAGAACCCAAACACCACCCGATGGTATGAGACCGTTTACAACCAGCCAATCTACTCCGCTGTTGTTGAGAAGCTCTCCTTCATCGATGAGGCTGTTAAGTATACCCCACCTAAGAAGGAGGCTGCCCCAAAGAAGGAAGCTCCTAAGCCAAAGGCCAAGGAGGTCGAGGAGGAGGAGGAGGACGAGGCACCAGCTGCGCCAAAGGCCAAGCACCCCTTGGAGCTTCTTCCTAAGGCAACCGTTCCCCTTGATGAGTGGAAGCGACAATACTCCAACAGTGAGACTCCAGATGCGCTTAAGTGGTTCTGGGGCAACATTCCTTTCGAGGAATACTCCATCTGGAAGTTGGATTACAAGTACAACGAGGAGCTCACTCAAGTCTTCATGACTTCCAACTTGATTGGTGGCTTCTTTGCCCGTCTTGAAGGTTCCCGCAAGTACATTTTCGGTTGCGCTTCCGTGTATGGCGAGAAGGATGCATCCATTATTCAAGGTGCATTCGTCATCCGCGGCCAGGAGGCGCTTCCAGCCTTTGATGTTGCTCCCGACTACGAGAGCTACGAGTTCACCAAGCTTGACCCAACCAAGGCTGAGGATAAGCAATTTGTTGATGAGCAGTGGACTTGGGAGAAGCCAATCACTGTCAACGGCAAGGAGTACCCATGGGCCGATGGAAAGGTAATGAAATAAACTGTTTCTATATGAATTTCAACAACTAACAAGCTCGACAGGTCTTCAAGTAGATCATACATCTCAACGGTTTCTTATTTCGCATGACCTGGGCAATGACTTTGGCATTGATGATTATGATTAGTGCAACGAATGCATGGGCCTGATGGAACGATGATTATATGTAACTAAAGCTCATCAAAAATGGTACTATTGACACAAGAACCAAGTTGTATAACCTTTTTTTGTGATCTCCGCGAACACCATCTATAATTCTTGATGTCTTGGAACTTATGCAATGACAAAGTGCACCTTCTATTTCTGCCGCTTACTATTGTCAATATCAAACCGCTCTGTTCTTGTTAGTCCGTAGAGTGTGTAAAGCTGATTGTGAAATTTCCTTGCCACTCGGTCAAAACATCCTTCTTAGCATAGGCGATCTAGCCAGCCATGTGGAATGCTAGGACTTTCAATCCTTCTTGATCCGTATTATGATGATGGTCGTCTTGTTTAGCTCCCGAGGACAGTCCACTATATCATTGAAATATGATAAGGAGAAACTTTCTCGTCTGCTTCAGAGGTGCAGGTAGAAGCAAATTTCCCAATACGTTATCAAGATATATCTAAGGGAGGTAATGCAGCAAGTCGTCGAATCTCAGCCGCCGAGGCTCGAAGCCGCATCTGCTGTAAATGGCTCGTGAACGAATCAGTACGTAGAGCAGCACTGACATTCTTATGCAAGCTTAAGTTGTTCAGAAAGTCATGAACGAGAGGCAAGGTGTTATCACTCATATCACCGGACCACTCGGGGACCTCTATGATATTGTATGGTTCAGATCGCGCCTTCTCCGCAGTATCGTCAATTAAAATCGTATTGCTCTGATCCCAAACTCCACCCCATGGACTCCGGATGCGACAGCGCTACCTTGGGATCCTTCCAGACGGTGTCCAATCTTTTGTAGCAGATGACTCGCCTGTCAAAATCTGACGGTGTGAGATCAAATTTCCTGCGGCCCCAGATCTGGATGACCTTCTCTCGCAGCTTGGGTGTGAGGAGTGTGGTGACCATAGGACCAACATTTTCTTCTCTCGCGGACGACCAGATCACTACGTGGAAAGTCTCGATGCAGTATGTAAGGAAGAGTTCGGCATTAGGTCGTGGGGTGAATTTAGTTGGCTGTCTGCGGTCAGGACGGTAGAGGAGAGTGCCGTTCAGATCTATGACGAGGAGGAGGTTTTGGGGTTGTTGGAGTCGTATGAGTGGTTCAGAGGCCGTGGTTAGGTATTGTTTGGTGGGATTGGGTATGCCTCCAGATTTTTCCGATGGCTGGACTTTCGCATCTCTTCCACCCGGTTTCCCCCCTTTCATTTTTGGCGCTGGTGACTAATTAGCACAACTTTTGTGAGGGTGAATATCTTGTATCCATTGGAGGAGGAAGGTTTGACTTTACTCACCTGGTCTAGGCTTTGGTGAATCATTTACACTTGTTGGATGATACATCTTGGGCGTTCTTTTTTCTTTGCTCTCTGTGTCTTGTAACCGTTGCAGCTTTTTTTCCATTTGCGCTCCCTCCGCTGTTTTCAATTTGTTCCGCAAATCCCAAGGGTTGCCTACTTTCAGGTTTCTCTGTGAAGCGGGGGTTGTAGAGAAGCAGGCTGCCACAATTTTTGGCGTTGAGGCTATTAGCCCATTATTAGGGAAGCGAGCGTGACATTGAATAGCGTACATAGGACCGTAGGTGGTTCACTACGTACTCAGCTTGGTAAATAGCTATCAAGAATCAAAAGAAGCGAGGCGTTCGATGTAGAAGTTGGGTTTGTGCCACTGTACACCGCCTAGAGAATGGCTGAAATCGGGCCAGCGTAAATAGTTTTGGACATCTACAAAATTTGGAAGAGGGATCATAACTCTTTAAAGGAAACAACATGTCTGCTTTGAAACGCAAGAGCTCGAGTACGGGATTGCAGCGACGTGTAAGAGCCAGGAGGGAGCCCGACGAGGATATTGCATCCATCGCCTCAGAACAATCTCAGAATGAAGAGGTAGCAGATGGGGAGGGGTCGAACGCCTCGAATTCTACCGACGAGGAAGATGAGGATGAAGAGGACGAAGAGGTTCGTTTCCCAACTTCTTATGCAATTGGAAGATGCCAATTTCCAATACTAGTCCGAATCTTCGGAGGACGAAGGTCCCGATGCAGCAGCAACAATATCCTTTGGCGCATTAGCAAAAGCTCAAGCTACCCTCAGTAAAAGCGGCAAATCGACAAAGTCGTCGTCGAAAGCACCGAAAAATGGAGATGCGTGGGAGGACAACGAAGCGGCGGAACGCAAAGCCGGTAGAAAGGATCGTCGAGATTTCAATCGTTCAAGCAAGCATGCGCCAACGGAAATATCTAGCAAAAAGGCTGTCTCGCGGAAGCGAGAGGTTGTACCTGTACCGAAAGTTGCGTACCGTGATCCGAGATTTGAGCCAGTAACGGGGCCCGTGGATGAGTCGAAAGTGCGGAGGGCCTACGCCTTCTTGGACGACTACAGGGAAGATGAAATGAAGGAGTTACGAGAGAAGATCAAGATGAGCAAGGATGAGGCCGCGAAAGATCGAATGAAGCGAACTCTGTTGTCCATGGAATCGAAAAAGAAAGCACAGGTGAGAAAGGATAAAGAACTAGAGATTCTGGATAAGCATAGGAAAGAGGAGAAGGAGTTGGTGAAGCAAGGCAAGCAACCATTCTATCTGAAGAAGGCTGAGCAGAAGAAACGGGTCTTGTTGGATAGATATGGCGATCTGAAGGGGAAGCAGCTCGACAGGGTTATTGAGAGGAGGAGGAAGAAGGTGGAAGGGAAAGAGAAGAAGAATTTGCCTTACGCGAGAAGGGGTGCAGAGACATGAGGTTTTACGAAATACGAAATACAAACTCAGCAAAAATACCCAGAGAATAATGCTTAGGAGATATCTATGTGAGCCTGTGTTGTTACGGAATATTCAAAATAAGCATTGCGACTTACTACTATGCTTGCCTAGCGAACCGCGATGAGTGAACGAAGTTAAGAGGCCTTAATAGTAAGGTTTGTGAATTACATATTCCTACAGAGGTCCATGGTGAGTTTTGAGTTTTGAGTTGTGAATTACTTTCTCTAGTGCTAAATTGCTTATACTTTTCTACCTATCCTAATATACAGTTTATCGTAAGCCCGCCTTTAACATACTGTTTTCGAACAGTTCTCTACATCTTACACGACTCCCTAGTCTCGCACAAAGTAGGAAAGCACCACTTAGCTTCCTATGCAGACTATAAGTCTCCTCAGGTGGCGGCGCTAATCTCTCTTTGATCATTACCGGAATAAGTGCCTTGACACGTTCTGTAATGGTTTGATCCTTAAAATCATATACTTCTGGCGAGGTCTCTAAGAATGGCTCCGCAAGGGTGAGAACAGATGCGATATGGGCATCTAACATTGCAGCCGATTCATGACCTGTCAGATACCCTAATTCGATAGACATGTTGCGAACAGTATCCCTGTCCGATCTCGAAGCAGCTTCAAGCAGCTTCACGTACCGAGTGATGAATTCTTCTGGGTACTCTCTTGTGGCCCCAAAATCTAGTAGCTCTAATCTGTTTGTCTTTGCGTTGTAGAGAAAATTTGTCCAGTTGGGATCTGTCTGCATATATCTAAACTCGACAATTTCGCGCAGGCATAAACGAAGAATCTGGGTACCGATCCAATCCTTCTGCTCTTGCGAGAAAGTCTGGACCCTTGTCACGCCAACTCCCTCCATGAATTGCATGGTGAGAACCTGTTGACCTGATGCTTCTGGATACACCTTAGGCACAAGGAAGGTATCTTTCTCGTCTTCAATTAATTCGGCAAAGCGACGTCCACATTCGGCTTCCCGAACGTAGTCACATTCCCACCCAAGCTCTGTCCGAGCATTTGCAATAGTCTTGTCAAGGAACAAGCCACTGGGTAGTAGACGGGATGCTGTCAGGAGAAGGCCCAGATTGTTAAGATCTGAATCTATGGAATCTGCAACACCCGGATATTGGATTTTTACTGCAACCTTACTGCCATTGGATTTCAACACAGCAGAGTGAACCTGTCCAATGGAAGCAGCTGCTAAGGGTGTTTCCTCAAAACTAGAGAAGAGCTCACGCCAGTCTGCCCCCAGGTTTGCAGTAAGGACTTTGTTGCGCTGAGATGCTGGCATGTAGTCTGCTCGATCCTGAACTCTTTGCAAAACCTCCTGGATTGGAGCAGGAAGCATTTTTGAATCCTGGAAACTTATCATTTGGCCAAGTTTTAGAGCAGCACCTCTCATCCGCGACAACTTCGTTACAAGTCTATCCATGTTGGCGGCACTTAACATGAAGGAACCTTCACCTCCGCTGCCACTAACACGACGGATGCTTTCTGTGACTGCTCCTCCCAGCATACCAGCTGCGAGGCCACCATAGTTCCATAATCTACCCAATCTAGATGACGGAACTTTCGACTCACGTAACTGGTAGGGAGCTGGCTCTGATATTTGGGATTCGCTGTACTGCATCACTGTTAGTGATCAGTAAAGCTCCACACCACCACATGTTGATGTAAACGAATATATTTACCTTGCTTGCTTGCTCAGAGATCTCTTCCGCAAGTTTTTCAAAACTTTCGCTTTCATTGCTGGGAGATTTTAGATCCAGACTAGGAGGCGTGGGTTCTGTTTGGGATGTCTCCCGTACGTTAAAGCTATCTTGATCTCTGCCCTGTGATACCTTGGTCTGATCAACAGGAGTACCTTTACCAGCTCTCATTTCAAGTTCATTGTGCTGTTTTCTCTGAGAGTTACTAGCTAAGGACTTAGCGACCCTTGGACTTCGAAATATTTCCGTGTTGATACCTTCTGGAGCTGGCTCCGGTTCGGGTACATCTTGTGCTGACGATCTCTCATCAGCCCCTCTGGCCTGATAAAACGATTCTGAGTTGATTTGGCTCGCTTCAAGAATCCTACCTTGTTCCTGAACATCAGATGGATGTTTCGGTATCTTGACTCTTGGTAGGGAAGAAAGTGTCGGCGAGGTATGACCAGACTTCCGGTAAAAGCTATCCTCATCATGACCAGCCACCAGTGGGTCGATGGTTTCTCCCACCGCATCTGCTGTCTTTGCCGGTATCTGATTCTCGGCTTGTCTTTGTACAGTCCTTGCCTTAAGTGGTGAAAGCGGTACCGACGTATGATTTGAGCTTGAAGGTGTGGGGTCGATTTGGGACTCTGGCAGAGGAATAGTTCCATCTGGTAGAGGGTCTTGCGTTGCCTCTTCCTGTTGAATATCCAGCTCTTCCGTGGCAGACTCATTATACCCTGAGCGTTCCTTTTCTACTGCATTCTCTGCGCCCTCTGTAGAAGTGGTAGCTTTCCCCGAATCTCTAGGTATATCCTCCTCTGCCCATGCAGGTTTGCCCTCATTCATCCGTCCAGCAAGCACCCTTGCCGCCCGCGCCGTTTCTGTAACTCGCTCCGTTTGGTTTCTAACTGCAGCAGCCAACGTTGATGTTCTATTATAAACATCTAGCTGTCTAGCTCTCAAGGCGACATGTTTTTGTGCAACGCCGCGCGAGGCATTGAAAAGCGCGGCTAGATCTAGGAGTCGCTTGCCTGACATCACGGAGTTCGAAATTCGAGCTGCGCCGAATACTGTGGGAAATTAAGGGTCCATGTTGTGGTTGTATGAGGAGATGGGCAACATATGTTGAAGGTTGTGGAGAGCTTCGATGCCAAGACTATTTTCCTGAGTTTGTATGACGATGACAGCTTCAAGAACATAAACTATATTAAGCATCATGAATCATTCCAACAGACCATTTTTTAAAAGTCTATTGGAATACACATAGTTCTAAAATACATGTATAGAGTTCAGTGTATCAAAGAGCAAAATGAGATAGTCAACATTTCTCAAAGTCACCACTCGACTTGTATATGTGAATATAATAACTGTTCTTTTGAATCTATGCTAATGTCTATGATTCTCATTTAATTCAACTGCATAGGGTATCATTGGCGACTTCTCTACACACTTTCTATTCTTACAGAGATTGGGGGTACTGGCCAAACCTCCCTGATCTCGATGTCTTCTCCTTAACTTGGTTGCTACTACAAGCTCCAAATCGTTCTAGAGATAATTTCCCAAGTCTCTATCGTTTTTGGTGAGCACATCCAACCTATTTGTGTCATAACAAACGGTAATATTCGCTAGTGACGCATGAGCAAAGTTGTTCTGCCGGTCTCATAACTTGTTGAGTTCATGATGAAACCACTGCAAATCCATGTTTGGCCCAACAACTTCCATCAAATCCCACTTCAACAGTGATCCGCAACATTTTCTAAGAGTATCATACATGCTTGATGGCTCGCCTCGGTGCATGATCTCTTCCAGTTTCCCGTGGCTGATCCCAACCTGCACAACCTTCAGCATCGCTGCTCTATCTTTTGACTCTGCGATATCACCAGCAATCAGGGCTTCCAATACAGTCTTTGCTGCTATCAAGGGTTCGTTCTTGTTATAGTAGAGTAAACCTAGATTGTACTTGGCTCGCACAAAGTTTGGCCGGATTGCTAAAGCCATTTCGTATGCTTTAATTGCCTCGTCATACTGGTCCATATTTCCTAAACAAGCACCATATCTATTCCAGAGTAGATGTAGTTGTGACTCGGTATTCAAGGCACCAGGTACTGATGATTGGATTGCTGCTGAAAAGCAATCAGCTGCTAGCTGGAATTCCCTCGCTGAGAATAATAGAACTCCAAGGCCGACCTGAACATCTGGATCAAAATCATTCCCGTTAGTCACCGATAGCCGTGCTGCTTGAAGAAAAGGGTCCTTAATCCTATCCAATAATTGCAAGGACGTAGGAAGACAATCACTCGCTTCTAATTCAGGGATTGTAGTCTGAGGATATTTTGTCGTTATCCACTTCTCCAGATGTTCATAGGCAAAAGTAGAAGCCCCTTCATTTGTGTGCGATATTGCAAGACGCATTATGATATCAAGATTGGTCGGACTTAATTTGAGAGCTTCATTCAAAGCTTCGATGGCTGTATCTTCTCTTTCAACCTCTGAGAGTACAGAACCAAGCATTTTCCAAGCATCAAAATGACCCGAATCTGCTTCGCACGCAGCTTCGAAAGCCAAAGCGGCAACAGAGAGGTTACCATCAGCCTCTATAATTCTCATGCCTTCCTCGAAAGGATTTGCTATTTCGCGGAATGGATTTTCGGTTTGAAAAGGGTAATTTGTCTTGTGTGCCTTTGGAATTTCTACATATTCGGCCTGAGCACTTTCGTGAACAAGCTCACCTTGCGTAGCAACCGCATTCTGATGTTTTACAATATCTCTTAGATGCTCAACATCGGCCTCTGTTCTCGTTTCTAACGAAGCGAATATGTCGTCCCAATCCAACATCTCGAGGTTGGTCTCCGTCCTAGATTGGGTGGCTGCCAAGTTACTTTGATGCCAGGACTGATTATCTGTCTGACCATGTTGCCATTTTGTCGACACTCCTGGTCTGGAAAGCAGAAATCTATTGGTACTCCGTGTATATCCAGTAGCGATGTCTTGTTTTCCATTGCATATCTGCCTATGAGATACTGCTTCCTGAGGAGAGAAAGCGTTGTTGCCATTGATCTGAGCGTGGTTCTGTTTGCGGACCCCCGACTTAAAACCACCATATTGAAATTCTGAAAGCCACCCACTAGCTGCAGAGCTTCCAGATTCTCTTGATGTTGGTTTTTCGTAGACTGACTGTAATCGTTGCGTCGGTGGTATAAAGTCTATAAGAGAACTATAGGAACTGCTGAAGTGGCTGAACTCGATGCCTGCCTATAAACGAGTTAGCATGCCTCCGTTATCAGTTCTACTAGTGATACTTGCCTGCACACTGTGTCTCAAGCTGGCAGACCTCAAAGTCTGCTCCCCCCGCGCTCCACGAGATGAGAATCTGTCTCTGTGTAGCCCTCGGTCATCTTGAATGTGCTTCGAGAACTGGGCGACTGGATTATACGCAGAAGAGCATAGCGCCATCTTGTCATGGAGCAATTACGATTTTATTTTATTAAAGAGGATACCTAGAGCAGAAAGAGAAGAAGAATGCTACAGTAGTATACAGGCGAAAGGCAGTATAATAATTCAAGGGCTACATTCAGTTAAGGCAAGCAAGCAGCCAGCTTCTTAGCTTGTGCAATATGGTATGCAAGCTCCCATGCTCCACGAACAAAGAACCTCGGTGCAAGAGAGAGGTCTTGTGCCGTACCTTGTACGTGTGTTTCCGATGGAGCCGATCAAATGACGCGGCTACTGTATGGGGATGGAGAGGGCATGCTCAGTGCAACGGGCAATAAACCCTTTCTCCTAGGCCAAGGTCAAGGCCGATTGAGAAAGTCCATGGGTCATCTGGAGAAGAATTGAGTGAGTTGCATGTGATGGTGGACACCCCACCACCACCACCACCATCAATATCAAAGTTTCCCAGGGTGATACGGCACGAGCACGGGAGAGTAGGGCATAGAGCTGCTTAAGCTTCCAACGGTCTCAGCATGTGTTGGGCTAAACTACATCCAATCAAGCACGCGTGCGGAAGCCGAGGTTTGTTGATTCTGCTCATTAATTTCAATATACGTGATATAGTAGATAGTAAGAAAATACTGGTATGACATCTCGTGAAAGGCACACGGCTAGTAACAAAATTCCATAAGACATTGACAACTAGAGATACCTGAGCTCGTTCATCATCTTCTTCACAGTCCTGTCCAACAGAACTTGCAATGAAAACAAAGTGGTTGCATCATCTGGAGGCAGTGTAATTCCAGAGACACGGTGAGAAGGAACATGAGCAAGCCCAGAGGCTCCTTCTCGCGAGACAAAAATAAGAATAATCAATAATGACCGACTATGTCGGTCTTTCAGAGATTAAACTGAAAAGAACAGATACTACACTTGATCTAAGCCAATAGGCAAAGAGAGCTAAAGAAGAAGAAAAAGATTGGAAAGAAACGAGGAGGACATTGTTTATATACTGCGAACGCGACTAGCGTGACACTAGTTTGGTACGGTCACGAGACCTGGATCTTGGCGAGGCTGGGAAGGCTGAGTGAGTTTGAGGGGGGGCAACTGTACAGTCAATTTTCAAACTTCATACCTATATAATTGAACCGCCTCTGACGATAGCATCTCCTACTGCTCTACAATATACGGCAAATAACCTCCTTAAACCTCAATATCCGCCAGAATGCCTAAAGCAGAGCTGGGATCCGTCAAGCAGCTCAACAACAAGCTCAAGTCCAAGGGACTTCAGAGGTTGAGATGGTATTGTCAGGTCTGCGAGAAGCAGACGCGGGACCAGAATGGGTTCAAGATGCATGTTCAAAGCGAATCTCATACACGAAAGATGCTGCTTGTGGGCGAAGATCCCAAAAAATATATCGAGGATTTCAGCAACCAGTTCAAATCCGACTTCTTAAAACTGCTTCGGACGGCGCATGGCGAGAAGAAGACGGACTTGAATCGCTTCTACCAGGAATATATCGGCGACAAGGAGCATATTCACATGAATGCAACCAAATGGCCGTCACTGACTGAATTCGCAAAATATCTCGGCAGAGAGGGCATATGTAGGGTAGAGGAAGACGATAAGGGTATCCACGTAAGCTGGATCGACAACAGTCCGGAAAACTTGAGGAGGCAGGATGCAGTGAGAAAGAAGGAGAGACAGGATAAAGGGGATGAGGAGAGGGAACAGTCTTTGATCAAAGAGCAGGTTAAGAGGGCTCAACTAGATGCGGAACAGAGAGGAGTGGACCTGGAGGATGCTGGGGGAGAATTGAAGAGGGAGGAAGGTGAAAAGATCAAGTTGAGCTTTGGTGTGAAGGCTATGGCTCCTAAAGTTGAGACGTCTTCTACACCTGTTGAAGAGGGGCAAGACACGTCCAAGGTCGGGATGGGGGAAACGTCTGTTGCTGAAATTGAGGGTATCACGGAAGCATCGTCCTCAGCACCACCAGCCAAAATTGCAATGAAGTTTGGCGGCAATACTAAAAAGCCTAATATCTTCTCGGCAAAGAAAAATCCGCTGGGAGGACCGAAGAAAGCAAAGATCGAGCAACCAAAGATCATGTCGGAAGCAGAACGTATTATGAAAATGGAGCTGGAGCAAAAAGACCGCAAGAGAGGTCCACTGGCGTTTGGTGGCCCGCCACAGAAGAAGTCAAGATTCTAGATGGTTGGCTCCCTATCAACATAGTTGCAAGTTTCAACGCACAACCAGGGGATGAACAGATATGCAGGAGGGAAGAAGATCCTGTGCAAACTACCATACAGACATATTTTGCAGGAGAGCTATGTTGATATTGATATGATTCAGGCGTTTAGGGAGGATTCCCAGAATCACTGGTATAAATAGGCATTGGCGTTCTCGATACCATTTTGTATTTCTCATTCATAGAAAATTCCATATACCATTCCCATGACTCCCAAACTCCATGCACCCATCCCATAATCACAACCCCTCGGAGCAACCTCCCACACTTCCAATGCAACACGCACAGTTTTTCAATTAGCCTCCCCGCAAAGCTCAATCATCATCCGTCGCACTCCCATCTCTTGGAATGTATCTCATGCCGGCCTCCTCCATTGCCCCAATTACCTCATCGGGCAGCTGTCCGGATACTTTCGTCGCATAAACCCCCTTCACATACCCATCTAGCCGTTGCCACTTCGCGACCCAGCTACGCTGCGGGTCGGAGAGTGTGATTAAGCCCTCAAAGACTTGTGATGTGCAGTCGATTATAGCGTCCATATTTCCCTGCAAGTTGAGGAAGGGCTCGCAGTTGGGACAGCCGTCTTTAATGAAGCGCTATATCCAGCATCAGTTTACAGAGCATCTAAAGAGTGAAGCAAGGAGGCAAGGGAGGATGGTGGATGGGTTGTGGGGGACAGTTCTAGAGGACGTACATTTTGAACCATCACAATGGAGCAGACCATGCAGGCGCGCAAGTGGCGCTGCTGTCCCGAAGGTACGAAGTTTTCTGAAGACGACATTTTGCTCTGGTAGCCTCCGTTTATGTTATGGAGCGACGTTGTGGAGGTGGAAGAAGAGGGTGTTTTGTTCTCGACTTTCGCGAGGCAGCGAGCTTTGTTTCTGGGACCTCAGCAGATCCCTGTCGCCTGCCGCAAGGCTGAACAATTCACTCTGTAATAAAAAAGTCAAGGCTGAATGTCTTTCACCACACATACTCCTACAAGCTGTTCCCTCAAACTCTACGTTTGAGAAAACAAGATGTCAGAAGATGGAGATGGCAATATCGCCGACGTCTCAGAGGTAAACTCAACCCAGAATTCGAAGCGTAAGCAAGATCACCTTCCAGCCCGCGGCCACCAAATATCTACTCTCATCATCAAAACACCACCGTTCTCCTACGCGCACCTCTCTCTCCTAACCGCATCTACTTCCCCCCAAAAACCAACACTTGACGAAATTACCGTCCGCTCCTACCTCACCTCCGCATTAACTCAATTCCTCGGCCTCAGCGGCGCTGCTATTTCTATCGATATTTTGAAAGTTGAAAGCGCCGCAGGCAAGAAGCTGGATGAAGGAGGAGAAGTTTGGGTAAGGGTTCCGAGAGAGGATTTGGCACCCTTTTTGGCGGCGGTGGGAGGATGGGTTGGGGAAGGGGGCAATGTGGGTTGGAGAGTGAAGGGGAGTGGAAACTGGTTAAGTGAATTGGTTGGTGGGAGGCATGAGGAGAGGATATGGAACGACTGAAAGCGATCACATCGAAGCTTAGAAGGTGTAGTGGGAAAACGAGGCGTAGGCTCGGAAATTCGAAAGCGCACCGGTACTTCCGAATTGATCCGATAGAAAGATTCTCCTCGACCTGGAGCAGAAGCACCGGCAAATTTCAACTTTTGGAAATGTTTGATGCCGAAAGCTTTTCCATAAAGCGCTATACGATGCTGACCAATATGCTATGTCTATTTTACAAGGCTCTTTGGATGGCCTGTTTACCCATCAAATAACGCCCGCTACTTTCCGACCACCAAAGATATCCGATCCCAAGTGAATCCATCACGACAACTATTCATTCTATGTCATGCCCATAAGAGAGTTATTGGATGCATACGCCTTGAATTATGTTAGCAGCTTCTTGCAGTATTTTGAGTGATGGATTTACCATTGGTTTGATATCAGGATGTGGAACTGCATCAAACTTGTGGAAATCAAGTTTGTAATCTGGTCCGATATTAATATAGGCACCCTTGTTCTCAGTACTATCGCAGTATCTTGGTGCGGAAAATACTAGAGGAATATTAGCCAATTACTTTGGATGGTGGGATGAGAAAACATACCTGTGATACACTTCCCGTTGTGCTCTTCCTCATAGCCTTCCATTCTGACCTCGTGACTACGGATGATAGCCTCCAAACCATTGTTATCACAAAACCTTTTGGTAACATCAGGACCGAACTGCATTCCAACACCTCTCTTACTGGGTCCGCGACCGGGTTCCGTTTGAGGATCTGTCCATAACATCTCCATCATGAGACCCGCCTGGCCTGGTTGTCGCTGATTGTGACGGTTAAGTTTTCTGATATCATCAAGTGTGACTTTATCGTCTGAGAATAAGCCACCATGAAGGACGAGATACTTCTTGCCCACAAGAGTAGCTAATGGTAATGCTGAGAAACTCTCCGAGAAGAGCTTGAAGACGCGATCTGTGAAAGTCAACACTCCGACTAAGTGAAATAATCTTGGGGAACATACCATTATACTTGTGCTTGCACTCTCCTTCGAACCCATAAGCACGGTTCATGTCATCAGTCTCATGATTTCCTCTGTTAATGAAGAATGCGCCAGGTCTGAGCCACTTATACGCATACAGAAGAAGTGCAATTTCGGTTGACCAAGAACCTCGATCGACGAAATCTCCGTTGAATAAGTAGTAGTGCTTTTCCGTAGGCAAGCCATTTAGTCTAAACAGTTCCATAAGATCAAAGAATTGACCTAATTTCAAATTAGCCTCTTTTGTTACAAAGCAGATTGCTTGCACAAACCGTGAGTATCTCCACACACTGTTAGCTGAGCATCATCCTCAACTTCCATCTCAACCATTGTGGCTTCTTCATAAACAATCTTCTTGACTGCTATTATTATTTGATAGACGTATTTTTTGTGTATCAGTTTTCCATTCTTGAAACGCTCCATCATATCAGTGATAAACTCCTGCGTCATTTCCTTTTCTAGTTTTACACCATCATAGCTTGCATCAACAGCTATGCTATCAATATCTAAGCCTTCTGCCGCGGATGGGGCATCCTCAACTTCTATGGCCCTGAAAAACTCAACTCTTCGTACTATTTTTTCGCATTCTGCTAGCTTGAGTTTCGCATCTTTGTCATTTGGGGCCTTCTTGACAACGGTTTTGAAATCCCTTAACGCATCTCGAGATTTGAGGATCGCAGTATACGCAACAGCACGACGGAAATATGCCTAGAAATTGTCAGAACAAGAAACTAATTTTCGCAGATTATTATGGCGCACCTTTACGAAATTTGGATCTAATTCAATAGCCTTTGTAGCATCTGCTATAGCGTAGCCATAGGCCTCAGATTTGATATTTGCCTAGGCAGAATTAGTCACACGAGCAGCAGTCAGCGATTGGATCCAGCGGTACCTGAGCTCTGTTTGAATAATATGTTGGCTGGGTACCATCTAGTTCAATCGCTTTGGTATAGAAATCGATCGCAGTTAACCAGTCGTGAGCAGCGAAAGCTTTGTTGCCTTCATTCTTGAATCCAACTGCCTGTTCCTTGGGATCACTCATTTTAACAATTATTGAGAAATATTCAATATTTTGGTAAGGTAGTATGCGATTTGCATAAATTTTAGATCAGCAAGAACAATAAAAGGGAGCAACTAGACAATCGATGCTGCATTTGATTTGAACAATCGAAAAAGTATGGTAAAGGAATTGTAGATGCGCCAAGAGCTGCCCAGCTCGGCTTAGCTTGCCTTCCTGCTGGGTGGCACAGCTTATCGACTTATCAGATCAAATCGCAATCCACACTACGCCAGACAAGCATTCCTCACGTACTTTTGGAGCAGGTTGCCTCGAGAGAGGGAACTTTCTCAACAACCTAATTCTGTTACAATGGCATTACAGCCCACGAACTCCAGCGCTCTGGTGCGTCGGTCTACTGAAACAGACTTAATGCCCCCACCACCAAAACGCATCAAACGCCCAAAGAATGTCATAGATGAAGATTCGTACACAGATGCTATATCCGAAATCATAGCTCGTGATTTCTTTCCTGGTTTGTTGGAGACGGAAACACAGCAGGAGTATCTCGATGCACAAGAATCTGGAGACCATGCATGGATATCCAGTGCTAGCAAGCGGCTTCACCAAGTAATGACTCCAGGCAGAAAGAGGGGACGAAGAGGGACTTCAGTACAGACACCGTTGAGAGCTTTAGACACGCCAAAGGGGGGTTATTCCGCAGATACGCCTATGTCTATGGTTTCTGATGATTCTACTACAAGTAATCAAACACAGGCACCGGCGGTCAATACGAATATGAGCCTGGATAAATTCCAATCACTATACACAAGCGAAGATAATGAGAGCTTCTACAAGCTCCTCGACAAGCAGAACCAGAAGAGAGCTGAAAAATACGCATGGATGTGGACGGAAAATAATCAGCTACCTTCGAAAATGTTATTGAAACAAAAGGAGATTGAGACAAAGCTGATAGAATCAGGACGCTCTATAACAGATGATGGTGGCAAGCGAGATAGACTTGCTATTCAAGACGTTAACGAAAAGCCTGCGCGTCCTGATTCTTGGAAATCGAAGCCGAACAATCAGCTCATGTTCCTCCCTGATAGCATCGAGGACTCTCTTGAAAGTGTTGCCCAAAAAGCCCAAAATGAGTCCCGAGCAGCGCCTAAAAGCGTCGCATATGCCAACACACGTATGCCTTCCGAAGTAACAATCCAGGAAAGCTCCACTATACCACCTTCCCCCTCCCTAACGGCACTCAAAGACGCAATCGCTGGGCGGCGCCGAGCCTCAGACATCGAAACGTCAGTCTGTGGCAGCGAAACTCCTCGTGTGAATGGATACGCCTTTGTTGACGACGAGCCTGAAGAAGAATCTTACATCCCGCCCCCTAAAATTGATCTTGGGAAAGGCGATACTATCAAAAATCCATTCGTCATTAAAGAACAGTCGAAACGCGAGGATTTACATCACAGGATGGTTGATACGAATTTGAGAACGAAACGAACGTCGAGCAAGGTCGGAATGACGGGAAGGATAGATACCACACCCGTGCCAAAGTTTCCTAGTAGCCCGCGGGTTGGAGGTGGACAACTAACACCAGCTGCGCAGAGACTTTGGAGTAAAGTCGGATCCTCAACGTCGAGCGGTGGAGGATCTGTAGGTTTTGGGGTAAGAACACCGGGAACAGTCAAGGTAAAATCCGGCTTACGAGCAAGATGGACACCTGATAGTAAGGGACCTTAGACTCTCGAGTAACGAGCTTATGAAAGATCCATAAAGGAAAGAAGGAAAAGGCGATGCGAATACCCATTTGAATTTTAGCGTTATAGATTGCGAAAGCCTTGGAAATAAATATGTAAAGCCTACTTGGCATATTTCAACGAGCATTTTTACTTAATTATAGAAGCTACTGTGTACAATCTGCAGAATTTGTTACGAAAATTACTGATTGAGGTTCCCCAAAGTTCAATCTTGAGATTTTGAGCTCTCGCTTAACATCATTTACCCCTATTTCAGGTGACCAATCGAGCAACGACTGGTAAGAAAGTCTCGTAGCAAATAATTTTATTCCGATCATAAAGCCATATGTCAAATACTTTCCCTAGCCCCATCTATATATGCCAATATGTCAATATGCCACTTTATACTCCAGCCAACAACCATCACGTACAAAAATATCTCGTTTTAAGCACACCATCCGTTCACATCCTAGTAGTTTATCAATATTTCACCGTCTCGGAGACTCAGCAACGCTCGAGTCTTCGGCATCGACTTGAGGAGCGCCATAGTTTGTATGAGATATGCCTGGCATCTCCCAATTCGCTGTAACAACTGTTTGCATAGGTGTTCCAACATCTGCACTGGTTCCACTTCCCCTGTTCTTTTTTGCTACTGCATACGACTCTCGACTTGTTAACTCCTCACCATCAAAATCCCATTCGCGCCAGAAGTCTCGTTTGCCCTTTGCTAGTCGTCGTACCCAGCCCGGCAGCAGACCCCCTCTGATCTTATAAGTCCAGTAATCCTTCTGAGCGTAGTCGTGAGGAACAAATCGTCCTGAAGATGCCCATTTGATGATCCATGCTCCTGTATTCAGAACAATGTATGATGCAATACCGGCAATGAGACCATAGGCAATCGAGTAGGTAAAAGGCATAATAGCTAGAGTGAGGAATGCTGGGACCGAGTCTCCAACATACCGCCAATTGATCTCGGTGCAAGCTCTGGCCATCATCGCACCGACTAATATCAGAGTACATCCAGTGGCCCATGGAGGTATAGATGCAAAGACTGGTGCAAAAAATATAGATATAAAGAAACAAAAACCAGCCATACATGCAGTGATGCCCGTAGCGCCGCCTTCGGAGATACCTGCTCCAGACTCGATATAGGCTGTAACGGAAGGAGATCCGAATAAAGAGCCCACAGAAATCGCGAATGCATCAACCATATAAGCTACAGCGCTTCCCTCAAAGTCCTGGGTGTCTTCATCAATAGCTCCACAATAACGTGCCATGGAGTAGAGGGTACCCGTGGCATCTAGAATATCAATATAAAGAAATGTGATTAGCGAGACGACAAATTGACCAACATGTTCGCTGGGAATATGCCAATCCTGCTTCAGCAGAATCTTTTCGATGGGATGAAATGTGACAACTTTCTTGAAAAACTCGAATCGTTGGTCGCCTATATCGGTATGTGGAAAATACGTAACCGGAGTATCTCTTGGCCAAGCGAGAATGGAGACCAGAAGGATTCCAGCAATGATTGCACCCTTGACACGATACATCATGAGGAAAGCAGTGAACATACCACCACAAAATATGGAAAGCCACATAGTTGGATTTCGCATGGATCCTGAACTACATACTCCAGTCGTCTGATTTCTTAGACTAGGTTTGCATCCACCTATTTTCACGGGAAGGTCTGTATCGCCTGTAATCAGACCAATGCCAGAACTGTAAGTCAGACCTATAAAAGCAAGATACAGGCCAATTCCTGCACCACTCGCGATTTTCAAGCTTGCTGGTATCGCGCGTGCTAGCCATTGTCTAAGTCCAAAAATAGAGAGGACGACAAACACTAGACCCTCTACGAAGATGACAGTTAAGGCCAGCTCATATGGAATTGACCCTTGCCCATTTCTACCAACGACCTGGTAGGCAAAGTAGGCATTCATACCCATCCCAGGGGCCAGAGCAATCGGCATGTTAGCGAATATACCCATACAGAAGCTGGAAAGAGCAGCGATGGCTCCGGTTGCAGTAACCATGTCGCGGAAGATGAGTTCTTTACAAATTTCATAAGCGGCGAACGAAGGATTTCCTTTCTTTAAACAGTAGGGATCGTCTTCATATTCTGTAGCAGGTGTGCATACGCAACTGCCTCCAGTGTCTATGCCGTGGTCAGCGTCAGGCTCGGTGTAACGGATAGTATTGCTTACCCTTGACGATAGTTGAGTGAACAGAGATGATATATGCCATGGCGAAGAACGTGGCAATGCCTGCTCGTATCTCGGTCAAGAATCTCGATCCTTTTCTCTCAAATCTATGACCAGAGAATTCTAGACGAAATCGATAGCCGACCACACTCCTGGCTACGGTCATGTTGGTTTGTTCAACCTATGATTAAAGTTAGACGACTATCGGAAGCAGTAGCAAGAGGCTGTAAAAATACCCAACCCATAGTAGCTGTGGTATGTACTCAATTATATGTACAAGGGTGTCGAAATTTACATTGCCTTTCACTACAGAGTGAAAACGAAGTTATTGGCGTCCAAAGTCTGTTTAATGATGAGGAGGAGGTGGAAAGAGAAGGGGGATAGAAGACGAGATAGACGCGTAAGATTGCCGTGTTCCTTGAGGAGGATAAGAGGACGCGGATGGTTTAGAATCCGAGGATAGGAGAGGAAGGCACGACCAGATCACCTCGCGCCAAAGGTTGCAGGACTGGTAACTTGACCCGATACAGCGGAGCAGGAAGTTGTTACAACACAACCTCATCCACAAACACAAACAACAATACGATCGAGAATGACAGCCACGATGTGGGACAAGAGTTCTAATAATGGTGACGGATCTTTTGATACGATAATAAACAGCATAGAGGGTTGACCCAACATTTCGAGGTGTCTAGTGGACACCACCTTGGACGAGCATCAGTACTTGTAACCCAGTCTAAGCATTAAGCTTGTATAGAGACGACACTGTACAAGCACTGTACTAGGATGGTGTATTATGGGTAGAACCCGCAGTAGTAACGTAACTTGGAGGCACTCGAGTATCAACTGTTACTAATACTTTTTCCTAGGGCATGTGTTCACCTAGAGCGCCACTTGGTGGCCGTGAGGTTATACAGGCCCTCCCCTCCTACCAACCACATGGGCAGAGAGACCTTCCGCGGTTTCTTGCATCCGCATATGCATCGATACCAGCTCAGCATCAATTTCTCAGATGACTGTTTCCCATATCTGTGCTTATCCTTACCCCGCCTTCATAGGAATCTCCAATTCATTCCACCAGCGATACTCTCTCTAACTGGTATTTCACCTGCCAAAGGCAAGCAGATCAGTCGAACAACTTCCTGCAGATTATCAGCAAGTGGAGATTTCGACGACCATGCGACACTAAGCCGAATCCGTTTGAACAAAATACCTAGCTGCACTGTACTCAGCTGTTTCGTATCCGCCTTGAAAAGCTACTTTAATACCAAGCCCGAGCAATGCAACGAGGATGCTGAGTCGATATGGGAGCTCTAGGTCATCTCTCATCTCTAGGTACCACTGCTAGACTTTTTAGTTATTGTGCACCACTTGAGTTACACAACAGAGCGTACAGCAGCTTTGAAAAGAGCGGGGATCCTTGCCTTCTGTCGGATTCAGAATACTGTATCCATCAGTATCGCATATGATGTGCCCATGAAGCTCTTGGTTTAGTATCGCCGTCCGCGAATGGACTACTGCAGACCGAAATCTTACAATAACAACATAACAGTTTAGCATGGATAATCTCTATAGGAATTCATTGCCAGCTATCGTCGTTGCAGTCCACTTTGCCATTGGAAAATGAAAGCAAATGCAGAGATGGACAACCTTAAGTTTCCTGAAAAAAGGCTCAATGATGACAATGAATCCATGGCTTCTCCGATCCCACGGTAGATGAGCACAACATCATTAAAACAGCCAAGAGATCAGATATTTAAATTATGACATCCCATCGTCGAGATAATGCCGTATCACGACAGGCCACCATTTAAAACACGCCAATTCTCTCCCATCTGGGAATTAAGGAAAATTTATGTACATGCATGCATGCAATTCAATAGCAAGCAATGCATCTCAAATACATCGACACTTCCACTGCACTTAAATTTTCCAATCGACCTGTTCCTGCGATGGAAATTGAGCGCTGGTACATCTAACAAGTATCCTTCCACTGTTTTCTCCTTCCGGTTCGTGTTTTGAGAGCAGCTCTACAAAATAACTTCGCATCTTCAATCGGCCGTAGTCAAGTCTCGGTTCAACTTTTGCGTAAAGCTGAGTAATTCTCGAGTCTTTGCACTTACTTGAGTTTTGAGGCTGAGAGCTGCAGTCTATACATGGTAGGGGGTGCTCTAATAATGACAATAGCAAGTCTAGCATGCATCCGAGGCTGGCTCCCATCAAATATGTAGCCTTACCTAGAGACCAATCTCCTGACCAACTCAATGGAATGCATCAAGTTGCTTATGCCATGCCTACCAAATCTGACCATTTTTTCTACTCAAGCTATAGACCCCAGTATTGTGGCACGTATATCGCGTAGCTGCATCTGAGCTTGCACGACTGATCGATATTCCTCCATGCATCTCGATCTCAATCCCAACTACCTCAGCATATCCTTTCTTGCACGCATCCGAACCTTTCATATCATGGATTACTGCTCCAATTAAGCGAGGGCAATGAAGTGTAACATTTCACAGCAGTAATATTATTGCAGCTATCAAGTAATCCATGTACATAACTCGAAATTCAAGGTGATAATGTTCGTCGTCACAACGAGTAGGACGGCTTTTCTGTTCCTAAGCTTGTTCTCTAGGCACTTGAGTTATAGTAGATATAAGCGAGAGTTTCACCAAGCGTGCAAGCAGATTAAAAATTCTCGGTTACAGCATATGCTTATGTTTTATCGACTTGTGGTTAAAATGGAAATGGACATGGACATGGTTTGAGCCCTTTTAATAATTGATTTTTAATTAGTGGAATAATCTTTTGTTACTGGCCATGTGGAGAAGTGAGACATAGCGGTGAGGAAATTAACCCTCGAGTCAAATATCGAGGATAGATAAAAACTAGGCAGCTAGTTCAAAGTGTATAAATTAGCAATAATATGCGCTAACATGATTTATAGTCTCAGAGAACAGATAAGAGGGAAATTGCAACGCCTGGTGAGTAGGCTACATCTAAAGTGACAAGGACAATGGTAGGAAGCAAAATGAATTGATGATTTAGAAGCTTGTAGATCCTGTAAGCATAGCTACTTGTTTCACTTTTCTTGAAAGCTTTCTCTCCCTGGTACCGTACATTTAAATGGATGCTGTAAGAGAAAAGGTTGGTTCGGAGTTTACTAACATTGTATTCAACACTTGATATGCCTCCACATTCCTCCTCCCACCCAAACAAACATGAGACCCCTTTGCGATAATAATGAATACATTACCAGGAAAAGATGAAAAATAACTTCATGCAGCTTATCAAAACTTTGCCGCGGCTTTATCAGCTTGTACAAAGCTCAGATGCTGATCGCAACACGAATACCTTCTGTTCTTATGGTATAACAAAATAGCGTGTTTATTCTTTGTATTAGGAGCGTACCCATAAGGGAACCCTACCAAGTCTTACACCTGCCACTTCTTTACAGAGTTGTGAAGAAAAGGACTTTTCTGAAGCTGATTGTATGAGTAGTAGATGAGCTAACGTGAGAAAAAGGTAAATAACCCCTTATTTAAGCGAGTTCTGCTTATCACATCACGTGCGCAGTATTGTTGTTTTTAGATATCTTTAACTTAACAATATCAGAAGGCTTTGACTGCAGTGATTCCAGCTAACAGAAACCAGTATTCGAGTAATAGACTAAGATCTGGACCTTTGTGTGACTCCGCCACATTTCTTTGGAGGATAGTTCTGAGAAGTGAGCAAACTTGTAATCTTTGTTGACATATTATAACAGACACTTCTGGTAACAACAAGGAAGACACGGGTGAAAGGCCTACTCATTGAACTACTTTTGATGGTATTGAGTGAGACACTGGAATATTTGAATTTGTGAATTCTTAAGATTGAGAAAGACTGATTGAATGCCATAGATACATCAGAACAGTGATGAACATGCTATCTCCAATCATTTCCCCTCTTTACAATGATTAACTAGAGTGGCATAATAGCATCTGGAAAAACTACTGTTCAACAACAATGCTAAATTCAGCTTATCTTCAAAGAAAAGAAAAAGGTAACAAAGCCACATGGCTGAAGTTCACCTAGATCTTTGCATGGAACAACAAATTATTCTCGTATGTTCAAACTATTGAACAACTAGTAGATACTGGACAGTTGATCTGCATCTCATATATATCTTTCAGCATCCCACAACTGAGTCTACATCCGTACACTTTACTTGAGAGAACTTGGAAATCCTATCAACACGACATCAGCAAGAAGTTTTTATTCTCGATCAATAAGAGTGTTCCCGACTCTTAATCCGTCCATTAAGGAAATGGCGGACGCTCCATATAGCTTGCAGGACCTTGAGGCCCAACGTCGCCGCAATCCACCAGAACGCACGCCTCCCAGTTTCTGGGAGACACGAAAATGGTGGGTTCTTGTTCCTTTAACTATCATCGTCGTGCTTGGAGGGTTTGCTATCTTGTTTCTAAACGATAAAGGCATACTCAAAGGCCACAAGCTATCGAAGGGCACCATGAAATTTCTTTTCCCCATCAACCCAGCACCAAGCCCTCCTATTGCTAACATTGCGAAGCCAGGCTTGATTAGTATCTAGAGGCGAACTAGAATGATCGTGTCAAACAAGTGGAAATCTGAAGACTTGACAAACCGCAGACAAGCGAGTAAGGCAAGTATGGCGTGAGGTTTTAGAAACAGAACACGGAAGGGTAAGGTATTCAGGTAAGGTTAAATCATTGATAAAATACTATCACAAACTAACAACGCGACATTCCCCCATAGTTTTGAAGGTTATTGCAAAAACAAATTGTAGCATTGTGATTCCAGCTTTCGATGTGAAATCTATCATACGCGCATTCGGGTACCGTTCATGACAAGCACCGAAGGTGCTGTAATTTACAGTATTGACGTTAGTGCTGGATGATAGAAGAAGTAGTCTCCCAAATATATGGCTTCCCTTGCTGAGCCAGCTACTACTTGGACTGTGTGCGGTATTGCTACGTATTGAAGCCTTAAAAAATGGAGGATATAGATTCTGTGTACGGACAGAGTACCTATTGACTACTAGCTTGTTTACTAGGAATGCGGGATAGTATGTGAAGATGCAAGGAGAAGAAGACTTTCAAATATACAATTAAATACCGAGGACTTCTTAGAGAACTAGCAAATATTGATTATTGGACAGTCAAAAAAATTAGAGAATGGGTTTACACTGAATCATGATTAATAATTGATCTTATTTAGATCAATGTCGCGATTTATATGCTAGTCTAAAAGACATGACTTCCAAATGCTCCGTGATGAATCCCCATGCGCCATGTCCCACCTGGATGCTTTCCCACCCTGTGCTTTTGAGATAATTATTTCCTATCCTCTTGGTCGAGGGATATACATGCGCTATTCAAGGAATGTAAACAGGTTTGTATGCAATATATTCATAGCCCGTGTGGCTTCATATGCATCTATAACACAAGAGATATTGATTTCACTTGCACCTATAACCCCGTTAGCTTAGTCCTCGACGTGGGCTCATGTCGAGACTGGAGTGATAATACCTTGTGAGATCATCTCAATATTGACATTATGCTCTCCAAGCGTAGAGAACATCTTTCCAGCAATACCAATCATATTCTTCATTTCCGAACCAACTAAACTGAGAATAGCCATCTTATTAAGAACACTGACCTCGCCGCACTCTTGTAGTTCTTCTTTGCACCGATTTAGGTGCTCATCCGTAATACTGGGAGAGTGTATTGCCATGGAGACATGTACCTCGCTTGTCGATATCAAGTCTACATTTATTCTCCACTTGTCCAAAATGAAGTAAACTTTTTTCAAGAATCCATGGGACTTGACCCGTTTGTTTGAGTGTACGTTGAGCACTGATATTTTGTCTTTGATTGTGACTGCTGTAGGTCGTTTCGGTGTTTTCCTGATGCCGCGCAAGCTAGAACTTCTTGAATGTCTAAGTTGCCCTGGTGCAAGAACGGGATCAGGTAAAATCATGGTACCATTTCCACGTGGGTTCTTGACGTTCTTGATTCGGATTCTAATCGGAGGCGTAGCATGGATCACCTGGTCCATGGTGAGATGATGTATTACCTCCGAGCCATAGAAGGTCAACTCAGCCGCTTCGCTGGGTGTGATGGTAGGAAGTAGTCGCGCTGTCGGAACCTTTGATGGATCTGCACTGAATATTCCATCGACCTCTTTCCACACCTGTAACTCTTCTGCCTCGACACCAACAGCCACCAAAGCTGCGCATAGATCCGTATAACCTCTGCCGATCTCTCCATCAATTAGACCACCTGGAACCGTTCCAAAGTAACCCGTGATTACCGGCACTCTGTCTCCACAAGCGAGGACTTTTTCTCTAAGAGCAGCTGCCATTTCTTTGTAAAATTCAAAATTCAAAGCCTTGGGGGTTTTGAAATGGACGACTTTGGAGAGATCCACGAACTCTGCAGCAACGCCCTAAAACACCTGTTAGCGAAAACATCTCTTTGAACAAGACAGAGAGCATACCCTATCCATCAACAAAGCTGCTAGGAAGCGACAGCTTAACTTTTCTCCAAAACTAATCAGAAAGTCTTTCGAGGCTGAATCTATTTCCAGATGCCATCTCTCTGCCGCCAACCGATATTCCAGTATCTCGTGACATTCCGCAATAATCTCTTTCACAAGTGGTGCCTGTATGTGTTCTTGCTGTATATATGTTTCCGCTGCATCGATATGATCCTGGCAAATGACCTGCACCAGTCGTTCATATTCCTTTACCAAGCTATCATAGTGAACTGATTCGGCGTCTTTGACCGTGTTAACAGTTTCTAGCACGCTGTAAACCTCTAATAGTCTGCGAGGTATTCTATTAGGCAAAGTTGCGCATGTGGGATAAGACAAGCCTCACCTGCTAGTTGTACCCTCGACCTTCTTCCCAGTACTTCGCGCCGAACACACAACCGCTATACGATTGTCCTTCAAGTTCGCCCTGTGTTAATTAGCCTTCCCCTTGCCCCGGATACCAAAATCCAAGTAGGAACATACCGCACAATGTCCTCTGCAATGTTCACAGCAAACTTGCCGATACTGGTCCCGCCAAACTTCTGTACCACCCAAGGTTTTTGCGCCGATTCAGCGGCGAGTTCAGCGGGGCTGTTCTGATGCCCGTTTACTTTCGCTGTAGCACTCATTCTCTGGGAGGAGGTCAGACTTTCAATTGCTACGTTTGGTGAGTAAACAAATGTTGGTATTGGATTCGTCGTCCATGACAATTTTTTGGAGGGACCGTAGTTAACCCCACATTCATGGGATTTGGGTAGCATTAGCGCTAATGGTGGGCAAAGCCAGGGCTGAGACAGGCCCAGAGCTCCAGGGATGGGCGGAACATGGCCGATATCGTCCTTGGTGTCCAAGTCACATGAGCTATCGGTATTGGTAAAGTTAACAAAGTAAAAGTAAAAACAAAAGCTTACATCTGCTATGAAGCCAGTGCATAGATATACACTTTTCGAAGACCATAAGCGAGAATTGAAGAGAGAGTCTTCAAATATGTTGGGATTCCTTGCCTTTGCTGTGGCGTGTCACCATACAATCAATATATCTATATATATGGATATGTGAACAGGAAGACAGAAGACGGGAGACTGAAGAGTAGATTATCATTACACGAGGCCAAACTTAAATGCTTGATGAAGTACTGATTATTGTAAAAATATCTGACTAGCAATAGATACATGTGTCCTATCCAGGATATAAAAGACGCACGCAAGTGGTATCGTTTCCTAACAATCCGCCAAAATAGCATGACTGTAATAATATACCAGTGGCCAACCCAAGGCAACGCAAAAAGAGACCAAATCCGAGGAAGAAAACACAATAGCCTTCCCGTAATACACCTGCCCGTATATATCTACACACATCATTTCGTCGTCCACGTCGTAACATTTCGTCCAATCCCAATTCGTCCCATCATCCAAACTTCCCTACTTTGATATAGAATATGAAGACACATCGTAGACTTGCCACGAATCCCACAGCTTTACACCCCAGAATGGGTTGGTAATGAATGTCTGACATCACTGCTTGCTCCTAAATTTGAATGTGAATCATCTCGCACAAAGTCGTACTTCCCCATAGAGTAGTCATCATCAGGTGTCCGGATTCCAATACCACTGTCATCATGGAGACCTGCACCCGCACTCATGGCCGCTTGACTGTTGAGATCCATTGGTCGTGTTCCTGACATGCCATCTTCCATGTGGCCGTTGTCCCTGAGAAATTCATCACTGCCACTGCTATAACGACTCTCGCGATGGCTTGCACCTCCATTGGTAACAAAACTCTGCTTGGTGAGACTACGATTTGTGCCTCGCGAAGATGTCTTGTATTCCATGAAGCCACCTTGCTCGGCCAAAAATGATATCATCTCGTCTATCCAGCATTTGGTCACCCACCACGCTCCAAAACTCTTGCCTTGGGATATTGTAAGATCGCGCATAACTGCCGTACTAACCGACTGTACGCACCAGACAATCTCTGCATGTGTAGCATAAGGGAATTTGCCCGGAAGAGAAACTAGTAGGTTGACCCAACGATCTAAGACGTTCTCTGTGGAGGATTCTGTATCAACAGGAGCTTGTTGCTGACGCCCTGTTCGCAAGGCCATTTCACCGTAAGGAGTGAGTCCCTCAATCTCCCACGGAACGCCCACAGGATCTAGGAGGTCGCGTAGCTCGGTCAAAAGAAGATTGACAACATCATCCATGCCTCTTGTTGGAACACATTCCGCGACTTTCCGAGTTCTAACCATTGTGATCCAGTCCTCGTACATTTGATCCCGATTCGCAGGATTGGAGAGCATGTTAGCTGCGGCATGTGCAGTCAAATTGACTCGTAGCTCGCGATCCAATAGCCCTGCAAAGAGAGTTGCTGGAGCCACCTTTGCATCAACGACATGAATCGGATGTCCTTGGAAGCAACTTTGAATATGTGCAACTAGTCTCTCGGAAATGCTTCGTAATGTGTCCAAAACCGGCTTTGGTGCAACTTGTAGTGTGAGTGGTGCAACGACTCCCATCATCTTCTGATACATGACAAAATCACACTCCTCGATCCAAGGAGCTATGCTGGGGTTGGCAAAAAGCTTCTGAACTGGCATTGTAAGGGTTCCGTGGAAAGACTGAAATAGATGGAAAAAAGTCTTCTCTTTGCAATATCGTATACATTCGATGAGGGATGTGCAGTGGGAACGGTAAAGCGCCGTCAAGGCACCAGCGGAGTCAGGATCTGTTCCCGCAGGTACAAAGGGCTCAATCCGAGGAAGAGATATCGGTTCATAGTCTTGATTACTCTGTTCTGTAGGAGATACAAATCGAAGTCGTTGTGGCACCTTCTTACTTGAAGTATCAAGGTCTGGAATGTTGTGAATTTCTGGCTGGTTGTACAGACTGTGAGGCCGAACAAATCCTTCAGGACGTTGTCTGATTGTCTCCGGCATCTGCACGACGTCTGGCGATGGAAAAGCGGCTCGATCAACAGGATACTGTTGCACGGGCGGTGGTATATGTTGACTAACCAGTGAGTATGACTTCACATTTTTAGGCATACTATTGACGTACCTAAAACTTTGAGCAAAATTTGAGTTGTCCGTGAAACTAGGAATTTGGTTCTGAGCATCGGTTAATTCAGGTTGGTCATCCTGAAGGCTAAAGTTGACATAGTGGTATTTGGATTCTCCGCGAACACCAAGTCTACGTGTCTTGAGTCCAGGAAAAAGGACTCGAACAAGTTTACCGAATGATGCTGGGTTCAGCACAGTCACGCGCTCGGTAGCACATCTAGAAACGTAGTTTGCATAGACTCGACCTCTAGGAACAGAGCCTTTGCCTTTGTCGCACACTTGGTTGATCCTGTTGAACGCAATTAGTTAGATCATGTGAATTCTACCAAAGGGCTATAACTTACCACAACATAGCAAAAACCTGTCGCTGACGCTCGGATTGTGGGCCCCTCTCATTTCCATGTAGTTCCATAGCGACCTCTGGTAGGCTTCTATGCTTATTTGACTGAAAGAGCTGTCTCATTTCCAACTCATTGGCGGCGCTTGACTTGGACGCTTTCTTTGCCAGGCCACCTTGCCCTGCTTGAGAGTCTACTTCATCTTGTTCGTCACTCCTTCCTTCAACTAATTGACTCTCCCCCTCAATATAACTTGCTCTAAAGTCTTCAGTGGGCGGCGGAGGTTGCTGCCCAGCTTCCATCTTGTAATGCGATTCATTCGAGTATGAGAGATCATGATTCTGCTCGATTCCAAGAGCTGGATCTATTTCATAGCCTCGAGGGTTTTGGAGCTGGGAGGCAGAGTGCATGACCATATCTTCGGGTGTCATCTGGTGATTGACTGCTTCATACCTTTGATGCGCCAACCCATTCTCAAACCATTGCTTCCGAAAATCTGGTCTCGCAAGTTGGGTTTCTGTTGCCGGAGGGGGCGCGCCACTCTGCACACTGGTAGTCGACGCTCGGGATTGTGGACGCTTCCTGCTACTTGAATTTGCTGTATCTGAGCGCGGGCGCTTCTTTTCATTAGGCGGTTGTTCTAATTCAATTAGTGACTGTGAGATACATCTTAGAGTAGTTCAAGGCAGAACATAGTACTCACCCATGGCTGTGGGAAATGATGTTAGGAATGCACAACAAAGATGGCTGGGATTGTTTTTATTGCAGACTGTGGGAGTTCCTTCAGATGTCACAGCCCTATACAATAGAGTCGCGTTCTCACTGTGAATTACGATCCGAATTCAAAGTTCAGGAGAGGACCTGTTGGTTGTATTGACCTAGAGATGGTGGTTGGCTGTTATTGTTGTCGAAACCTCTATTGTTGACTTTGAGCGTGCCCTGGGCAACAAAAGTAGAGTTTGGGTGTGGTTTTATCAAGACAGGGCTGTGCACCGAACAACAGAGAAGCTTCGCTTAAGTCGTCATCCACAAAGCTCCTATGCTGCTGTTGTCATAATTGACGTCTTTCTCCCCATCTGCATCCCTCATTCCCCTCCAACTCAGCATTTCTCATCAAACTTGCAGCGCGACTTATCGCAAAAGCTTCTCAGATACAAAAGTATTATCACCATTATATATACTACGTCTACTACCTTCAGACCAACCACTCATCATGTCTTTCCAAGATAAGGCGCAAGGCCAGATCAACCTGATTGATAAGGAGCTCTCCAAGTATCCTATCTTGAACAACCTTGAGAAACAGACCTCCGTTCCCAAAGTCTATGCATTCCTCGGTCTTCTTGCCACTTACTTCTTTTTCATCTTCTTCAATATCGGCGGGCAACTACTCACCAACTTGGCTGGCTTTATTATTCCAGGCTACTACTCTCTTGAGGCTCTCTTCAGTGTCGGTAAAGCCGATGATACTCAGTGGCTTACAGTACGTCTATAGCTCCGCGCACCTCCTCGAAACCATGTTAACCTTAATCTTAGTACTGGGTCGTTTTTGCCTTCTTGACTGTCTTTGAGAGTGCTATAAGCGCTGTTTACTGGTTCCCATTCTACTACACATTCAAGTTTGTCCTTGTTCTGTGGCTCGCTCTCCCAGCTACAGGGTAAGTTCTCTTTTTATGCTCCTCATTCACGGCCGTCATTTTTTCGGAAGCTAATATTAGCTAGTGGTGCTCAAATTGTCTTCCGATCATTCATCCAACCTGTCTTTGCTAAGTACTACTCTGGCGCTGGCGCAGCATCTGCCAATCTTCGCTCCAAGCTTGATTCAGACAAGTCTTTGTAAAGAATTCTGGCGCCAAATGAGGTTGGCTTTTCCACATGGGCGAGCTACAACCAAGGGCCATCTTGGAGGCAACCGAGAGTTAGGTAATTGTGAGCTATTGCTTATAACGGTAGGGGGTAGCATGGATTTTGGAAATACCATGTATGGTTTTGGGTGACATAATGAGGGTTAATGGTACGAATTTCATAGGACTGGGGGCAGTGGGCGTTTTGTTTATAGACTACCACTCAATGGTTGGCGGGGCGGTGTTCTTAACACTGTGCCTTCCGATAATTCGAGATCCCATAAACTTTCATTAAATTTCTTTGCTTAAGTGCCGCTTCAAAACAATCTGGTTGACAGTTTCTTGAGGAAGAAGATGTCTCCCAGTATCATAGATCTCATTTTGGGTGCTGTGCACGTGCCCCAAGCAGCTTACCTCATTTCTTTATCGTCGGTGATCTTGTACCTCGATCCTGACGTTTGAGAGTTATAACCTCACCTTGTAATTGAGAGATAAGAAAACTTTACAAGTACGGCCGCGGAGCCTTTGGAGAAAACATGCATCAATATACTTGAGACTTTCTGCAATTTGATCTTCAAGGGATGCTACGAAACAATCCTAATGCCATCCGAACGAACATCGCCATGCCACTCCCTAAGTTTAAGCTCAGTCCCCTCCAGTCGAGGCTGGCGGCACCTCTTATGGCCTCAATAGTGCTGCTAATGCTATATCTTGTTTTCTCAAACCCTCACTTTGCGTATGCGGCGGATGTCAACTCGTTGCGACCAGAAGACCACAACCACAATCGGTTACAGGCGGCGGCGCCGTTCTCAGATATGGATATGGAAGATGTAGATATCGGAGACATTAGTGGTTATCAAGAGACATTAATGGGTTATGGGGCCGGTATAATAGGAAGAGCTGCGCAAGCTCCCACTGCAACGGATGCGCAAGTTTTGGTGAACAACCAACTGGTCACGGACAACGTGGTTCAAGGGGAAACTAAGCAGTTTTCGTTTCTCAAGACTTCAGTGTTTGGGAATCCATCCCCTGCAACGCCTAAGCTCCCATCTCTGATAGGAACCCGTGCTATGGAACCATATTATGCAGGTGGCGAAGCTGAGCTTCAAGAAGACCAGACGAATGAAAGAGATCCTGGGGAAGTAAGACAACGACAAGTAGCAGAAGAATTTCGGACTGTCTACATATCAGTAAATACATGCAAGCAGCCTAAACGACTTCAGAACACCACGGTTGAACCTCCTCCCCAACTGAAGTTATATATCTCTCAGTCCGCGAACAATACGAGTCCAGGGCCAACGAAGCCTTCAGCTTCCCAGGAGTTGCATGTTTTAGAAGGCGGTGCTACAATGGTAAAGTTGAATGCGACTGGTGATATTTTTATTGGACTTTCCGGCGAAGCTACCACGGCATACAGTGACGTTTGGAATGCGCAGATTGCTGTGTCCATTGATGGCTTCTATCACACTTTCCACAACAGCACAGGCTCCAATCTCATCGTTGTTGATACAGATAGCACCTCAACGCTATTGATCACAAATGCTCTTACGAGTGAAAATAAAAGCAGCGCAGTCTACGAAGCCTGGATGAAGGCCCAGCCTCCATTTATTCTGTTTGCAAGCAAAACAGGAGATGGCCAGAACATGAACGGGCTCCAAAACTCGTACTGTGGTCTAGCAACCAATGCAGACATCAGACCACTCAATGGAACGACCAAGTCGGAAAATGTAGAGCAACGCATCACGAATATGAGATGGCAACGAGATGACCAGCCAAGACAACAGTTTTATCTGAGCGGGTTAACGCCTAATTCTTCTTACAACCTCTATTTAGGAGTGTTTGGGAACTCTACTGATACAGGCGACTTTGCTGGAGGTGGAGGACAGGTCTGGCCAATGCAGACCATTCAGACACTTACAAGTGAGTATAAGATCTTTCGATTTTGGGTAATAATGCTAACCTCAACCAGATGGAAATTGCGCCATAGTTTACGGACTTTCATTTTGTGAGAATACCGCATATGCTGTGCCAGCGAACCCCGGGTTGTTTCCAAACGTTTCTAACCTAGCCGCCCACTATGATAACAATACCAAGGCACAATTCGATGTCTTTAAAAAGGTTCTTGCTCAGATTCCGTGTGAAACCACGTCATCTGCTCAGTATTCCCTTGCGCGAACTTGTGATAACTGTTCCAGCGACTACAAGGAGTGGCTATGCGCCGTCAGTATACCTCGCTGCACCGACTGGTCACAGGTTGGTCCTAGCCAACACTGGCTCCAGCAACGCAACATGATCCAGCCGTTTCCTAACAATAGCATTCTCTGGGATTACGGCGCTTATAAGGCTGCAAACGATTCATCGATAGTCGCTATAAAGTCGTCTCGCAACGTAACTATAGACGCCGTTGTCCAACCAGGACCATATAATGAGATCCTTCCTTGCGACGATCTGTGCTATCACGTTGTGCAGAGCTGTCCCGCTGCGATGGGCTTCATGTGTCCTACACCTGGCCAGAGGTCCTTCAACCAAAGCTACGCAGTGACAAGCGAAACAAAGTGCAACTTTCCTGGCAACCAGGGGTTGAGTTCTTGGGGCACACGGCTAGAGGTATATTGGATGCTACTGGTTACCCTGGTGGTAATCAGCTGGATGATATAAAATTGAGGGGTTTGCAAGTGTAGAAGCATGGCAAGGAGGAGGGCATTGGATTGGCGTTTGGGACCTGGACTGAGGCGTATATTGGACGAAATAGATACGTGACACTGAGTAAAAGCAATGAGTTTGTTCATACGTAGGTTGGGGGCTGCGGGAAAACCCTTTTTATTCCAACGCCAGATACATAGAAGAATATGAATAATGTTCAATACTTAGCTCAATGCAATTTCTTATGGGCCTAGCAAGACTGTCTTTGGTACATGGGAAACAGTCAAATGGGCTTCTGTTTTCGGCGACTAAATTGCGCTGCCTGAACGGTTTAATACTGCCGTCCACCAATTCGAATCTTTTATTAGATAATGCAAACTGCTGGACTATGTTATGGTCTTTAATCAACAGGCATAGACTTGTAAATGTCCCATGCGACTTTGATGGCAATCTCGTAAAAGATTCGTTTAGGATCACGCGTGGTCCATTGCTAAAGTTGATTAAATGACATCTACCTTGGTGTTAGGTCGTGCCTGGAATTCCCTGGTTACCAGATCTCTAGCTCCTCTAGATGCTGAAGCTAGCAAGTCTAGTTGCAGTTTCGAGAGTCTAAGTCTTGTGCATGATGGCGCTATATATTGTGACATTGAGCTAGCACCATAGTTGTATACGAACCACCTTATGCAAGGAGACCTTACTAGTGGGTAAATTGCACAATTCCAAGTTTGTAGAGTGGTCATTGATTTATATTTTAGGTTGAGCTCAAGATTGCAGTTTGGATCATTTGACCAGTTGATCAGGTTGAATAATGTGTCCGTGACTTGCAATTATATCCTTGAGAAACCCAATCTATACAAGAGCCTCTTGCAATAGAATCGAGTGCCCAAAGTTTTGGGTACGCCTATACCAATAAGAGGGTTTTGAGGTCCTTCAATACCACTCTTTAAACAGATAGACTTTGCCCAACAATTTAAAGAGTGTGCTCTTGCATATCGAGCCTTCTAATGAGTGCCTCCCACATAACGCGCACCAGAGCTGTTTCTTTACTTTTTGCCTAGTTGGGAAAAACAGGGCACGTCGGCGAATCCGAAGCCTCTTTGCCCGCTGCGTCATTCATTCTATTTTAACCCCGGCAATCAAGCTTTCCTATAGCAGAGAGCGCGGCTGAAGATTACTATCTGTGCACGTGAAAATTCTACTGGAGGCCTGGTGGTGGATCTGATTAATGGTGGTCCGTGGAGGCCAGAGTCAAGATGTGTTGTCCCAGGTGCAATTTTACAAATGATATGCATCGCTCGCTCGCTCACCTATCTCGCACATGACGGCACTCATTTCTGGACATTCAGGAATCTCTCTCTCGGGGTCTAGCAACAAGGTGGAGCAGAGCAAGAGTGTGCGAGTCGTAGAAATCTGATCAAGATACGAAGGTTTGGGTTTGACTTCAATAAACACGAACTCGTCACGCTAAAAAGGGCTTGGCGTGAACTCTACGTGTTGACGCGTTCCTTTGTTTATGTCCGGCGCGAAAGCAACCAAAGAGACCTCACCACCGACCAACGACACGTTTGGGATGTAACCACAACCACACCTCACCGCACAACCAGCGCCGTCAGAATCCAATCAGTCCCGGTGCTGCAGCAGCTGTTCAAACCCGAAGAATCGTGAGACCGTGCTTTGAAACGCAATTGATCTGTTGTTCCACTCTGTGTCGGGAAGGAAAAAGGCTTTTGCTCACAAAAGAAAAAGGGCTCATTTCACCAACCAATGCAAGAAATGCGACTCATCCTGGCCCTTGCGCTTCGCTCTTAACTTGATCCATCCAAGGGCGTCCGCTGGATGTGCTCCTCTCTCACGCCAGCTTCCTGTGTAATCCAACCGCTGGGGATTGGCCAGCGCTAGCAAAGAGCGCCGTTGTTCCTTGTTTTATCGCCAAGGTCGGAGTGGACAGGCAAAGAGCCATAATACGCACACTACGACGACTTTTGGTCCATCCATCATACCGTACCATCCCATTTCCGTGCTCTGTACTCCGTCTCCACCGGCATATCAGGCATATCAGCGCATCCACCGACCTGCAAAGTCTGCAGAAAGTGTGTCTTTTCCCCGCCCTGAACCTAACGTGGTGCTCATCATACTTTGGCTCTCGCACCACCTCCTCCTCTTGCTGCTGCTGCTGCTGCTGCTATCAACCATCATCGCCTCCCCCTGTGCCGCGGATCTGACGGTGCCAGCTGGGCCATCCTCCTCCTCTTCCTCCTCCCTCGCCCCGTCCGCCGAACCTCAACCACACAACACCAACTCACGACTTGCTCCCATAATCAGAATCTAACCATTGCCCGCCATTCTAGAAGTGCATACCCTTAATATCCAATTTCAAGATCCAACGCAACCCAGGCATCCTCGCCCTTGCTTCCTAGGCCTTTGGAGAATCCACAATAGTCTCGCTCCACAATCCGATCGACCCTAGCCCAACCTCATCCACCTTAGGTACGCATAATCCCCCGATAACCTCATCCACCGTTTTCCAATTTTACTCCTTCTAGCCCTCGAAGACACTGACACTCACCACCGCAGCTGTTGCTCCCGACTACACATATATCACGCGTAGCACAACCCATTCCCTTCCCATCAGTTGAAGCGACACTCGCGACGTCGACTTCAAGATGGCCTCGACGCGTTATCAGCCGTTGCAAATCTACCAAGATCCTGTCGAGTCTTTCGACCATGCGCCTATGCCTTCGATACAGAATTCCTCGCAGCCCAAGAAATCGTCACCACTCCGCCCGATAAAGAATGCTGCCTCGAGGAGAAACCTAGTATTGAATCCTCCCCAAGCTGGCGTGGTGAAGCGTTCACCACTGAAGTCAGGACACCAATCATCTAGTTCCCCGTCGAGAGTACCCTTCAGCAACAAGCTCAGCTCTATATCGATGCCGCCTCCGGGAGGGCCCCATTACAACACCGACTCTTTGCAGAAGAAGCAACCTTTGCTGTCGAAGTTCAAGCCACAAAAGTCACACTTTCCCATCTTCTCGAACGTAGGACAATTCGATAAGGAGAACTACGCTCAATCAGATTACCACCAACCACAGCCATCGTTTGACGGACTCCAGGCAGGCAATTTTTCATTAGAAGGTCTGTATCCACGAGCAGCCCCGAAGCGAACATTACTAGAATCAGCACCAATTCACGAATCAAGACCGCTCAAGAGGGCAAAGGTTGTTGAAGAAACTGTCGAACAGGAGGAAAGCTTCGAAGATCAAGAGCTCCCGGCGCCTGACTCGTTCCCACCACTTCACGATGATGGAAGCAAGCCATCGTATAGCTATGCCCAGCTGATAGGAATGTCCATCTTACGAGCACCAAATCGACGACTGACTCTTGCTCAAATTTACAAGTGGATCTCGGATACCTTCAGTTTCTACAGTCCTTCAACCGAGAGCGGCTGGCAAAACAGCATTCGTCACAACCTCAGTCTTAATAAGGCTTTCATTAAGCAGACGAGACCCAAGAATGACACAGGAAAAGGAAATTACTGGGCTATTCAACCTGGGATGGAGCACCAATTTCTCAAAGAAAAGGCATCGAGAAAGACCGGACCAAACGAAAACACACCCTTGCTATCCACCAACCTTACGCCAGTTGATGCAGTTGAAAGCTTGCAACCTACGTTCAAATCACTACCAACTTCAATGCCAAACCAAGAGCTTCCTTCTCAGCCAATGTACACCATGCCAGAACCTCAACTACCAACAAACCCTGACCTTTCTTCTGATGCAACAATCCCGGCGTCGGATGCTTTCGAGCCAGAGTTCGGTGATGTCCATGAACGCATGCCATCTTCTCCACTGATTCGCTCTTCCCCTCCACCTACTATGCACTCCTCACCTCCAGTAGCTCGCCAAATGAACAGGAGGCACGATACACCACCTGCGGTACCTCAATTTCCATCTTCTTCCAGAGCTAGGTCCCACAAGCGGAAGTTCGCATCCATGGATGACAGTGGTTACTTCTCCTCTCTCGACTCATCTGCCATAAGACCGAATCAGTTGGGGAGATTCCTGGCCTCAGACGCTGATCGGCCCAGAATCAAGCGAGGTCGTGCTGAAGAAGAGATTGCAAGACTTCGGGGCTCGTCATACGATAGCCCCTCGAAAGGACGTGCAGTGTCTACCTATGGTATGCCATCTTCTTCACCTTTCCGCCAAGATACCCGAAATACATCTAGACAGATGCTCCCACCACTCACCCCTGCCTTGAAGCTCAAGGCTCCTACAAGACCGCCTCCATCTGTCTCGCCGAATACGAATCTTCAACTCCATCGTGATCGCGTTCGAGAGATGGTTGGCTCACCTCTGCGAGGAATTGAGTGTATTAACGAGGACTTGCCACCCTGGGACGAGGGTTTCACTCTTGATGAAGCCTCTCTCGCCTTCGAGTTTGCTCCCGGCTTGGATTTCTTTTGTGACAACTCGGAGTTGCTTTCTGTTCCTGGCAATGGTTCTCCCGAGAAGAAGACAGCGAAGCGTCCTCGTCTAGATCGCTGTCGATCGGCCAACATTCTAGCAGATATTACTAGCAATGTCGGAAACAAGTCCAGCCTTGGTTCCCCGGCCTTCAAGCTAACACCAAGTAGAGGTACCCAGGCTACGTTCTTCAATTCCCCACTCAAGGGCCTTGGATTATTGGGTTCGCCAAACAAATTTATTGGCTTTGATCAGTCACCATCCAAAATGAGCTCGCCATTCAACATCTCTAATTTTGGTCTACCCGTCGAAGAGGAGTTCTCTGGTCTTGAGTTTTTGTCTGAGGAGATGAACGAGTTTGGAGGATTAGATATCATGCAAGGTTTCCAGAAGATTGGTGGCGGCGGCCCATCATCTTCACGCTCCACACCAAAGGGATCTCACCCTCCTAGACAACCTTTGGGACGTAGCTTCACTTCTCGCTTCTGATTCTCGAATCTTGCATAATACAAACGAATCACGAATTTTAATCACCATCACACACACACACTATTGACGAATGTTACGAGTTTACGAATATGACGGAATATAGCGTCCCATGCAAGTAGTCGCGGGAGGGACGCGGCAAGTATTGCCTAAGACCTTTGGATTATGGGGGAAAGGGGAGGAATTGATATGAGTACGAAGTAGAAGGATGGCAAGGCCTCGAGGCTTGAGCTGTTGATGATGAATACACGAAGTTTCTGGCGTTTCCTATCGCTGGAGGCTTTTTAGCCGCAGTTTGAGGCGTTGTTTGATTTGACTTCCTTTCTCTTTTGTTATGGGTATTGGATGGTTTTCTTGCGTTAAAGTGGGACGGGTCTGAACGGCATATAGCGGGTTGTGAAATCTGATTTTATTCCTTTTTCCTTACATAGGATAGGACAGTTGTGTTGAATACAAAATACTTGCTCTCTATTCTTTATCGCTTCAATCTCAACCTGTGACTGTCTATCGTAGTCTAGCACTTTCCTCAAACTTATCAAGTCTACTCAATTAACAGTCATGTATTCGTGATGACAATACTTTCAATCTTCACACACACAAATAAAGTGTGCACTCTTATCCGCTGCAGTATCACTTCGACTAGCTTCCACTCCTTGTTGACAGTTCAAGACATACGGTATAGAATCCTCCGAGATATTCTTCACTGAAAGCTACTTCGTTTTGCTAACTCCAACATAACAACATCTATCTTCACTGCCTATCAATTGCGAGGTGGACCGCGGTCGACGTCCCAAGTGACTAGTTAAGAAAAAACAAGAGGCTACTCCCATACCGATAGGAATTCCCCCTATAAGAACTCCTGAAGACTGCCGCCACACACCGTTGTAGGTTGTGGGGATTGGAGCGCACAAGTTATATCGACGATATACATCCATGAGTAGGCTTGACGAACTAAGAGAGGGCAGGAGTTTCGTACGTACGCTTCTGATGTGTTCTTGGGGACGACAACGCTGAAGCCTCCTCTTGTTCGCAAACTTGAGACGTTATTTGATGAAAATTGAGGGAGGGAAACATGTTACTTATGAAAAATTATAGAATTTTTTGATCGTCATTAGTTAACGAAGGCAGATATTCTTATTGTGTTATTTCCTGGACTTGGTAGTAGAGCAAACAAAAAGTAGACTGATCATACAAGGAAGTCAAATGAGACCGCTGGGGTGAGGATTTCCAAAGAACTGAATCATAGACCTAGCCAAAAGAGTCGCTATGTGCCCACCTCTTGTGTTTCCCCTCCCTAGAAACTCGAAACGCAATCAAAAGGAGGAGTGATAAGGAGATTCGTTAAAAGAACTGCCCGCAAGCAGTCTAGTTTTCACATCCTCGTAACTCCCCTAGCCCTCATCTATCCCATCTGTATAAGATACGCAAGAAAACCCATAATCCATAATTCATAACCATTGGTCGCTGAAAGAGCGAGAGAGAGAGATGAAGGTACATAAGACTAATTCGTGGTAACTGGATTGACGGGCTCGGCAGGAGTTCCAATTCCGGACATGGGGCTGAGGGTACCGCTCGGTGGAACCGGAATTTTGATGTCCTCGGGAGAGCCTGGAATCATGTCGGGTGCAAGGTCAGGAATATTGATGCGTTTAGCCTCGTTCTGGTATGATGCAGGAATAATCTGCATATTTGAATTAGTAATTGGAATAATTCGACTTGGGAAAGCCGAGAAGAGTAGATATACGAACTTCGATGATCTCGTTACGTGGGAACTTCAGGCTGGGAATATTCATAGCATCGCAAGCCATCAAGTAGCCGTAAAGGACCCTGAGGACAGACTCATGTGCTATAATTAAAAGGTCATTTTGCTCACGCTCAAGCTCAAGGATGATAGGTTCAAGGCGGACAGCGAGATCATGATAAGACTAAATGCGATTAGAACGAAGTAGAGCAAGCATTGTTGGGTAACATACCTCAGCACGTGGGTAGCGGTGATGATACGGATCCATCTCGTGCTTCTCGACCTCCTCAGGATAGATGCGACGTATTGCACGCTCCGATAGTTTCTCGCAGACACCTGGGTTAAGCTGACTCATTTGTGGACGCTGCCGGACTCGGAACCCCTTTTCCTTAAAAGCTTCCGCAGTCTCAGCAGTGCGCTTTCTAGTTGATGTCCAGACGGTAAGAGGCTTAAGAGGAGTATCAGAACCGCCCCTGGCGATAGAGTCGGCTCTCTCCGCCTCACGATGTCGAAGCAGAGTATCTGCCATCTTCTGTGCGTATGCCTTTCCATCTTCTGAAAGATTGGCGTCTAACTTATATGAGTCTTCTTGGCTCGATGTACCCGCCCTAGCGAAAAACGTTTGGCGAGCCTTGGTGTGGAGATTCATCAGGTAGAAAACAATACGGAATGAGAGATACCCAAAAGACACATTGTTGTATCTAAGTGACTCCCCTGCGTTAATCATTTTAACCCAGTTGAGTTCAGGCTCATCCATGGTCTCAAAGGATGGGATTCTCAACTCAATTCTTTTTAGATAGAGTTGAGCTGCCTCATCCGGCTCCATGCCCAGAAACTATAATCTGTCAATACAACTTGTGGAGCACGGTAAGGGAATAATATTTACATCTGGAGAGGAGATCTTGACGTTACGAGCATTCTCCCGCAAGATCTTGGGGTCGGTTACGTGAGACTCAAGGAAAAGAGTCTAAATGATATCAGTAGTCTGTCATCAATTACATGTGGTATTCTTACCTGCACATCATGCTTTGCAAACTCCTTAGCAAGAGACCGGCGTCCGCCAGCAAGAGGATTAACAGCATCATAGATGGCGACCTGGCCATTTTCATGATTTAACCAAGCATAGATATCCTCACGACACTTTTTCAGGATCTTCTGGCGAATCATGACAGATGCAGCCGAAGCATTAACAAAAAAGTAGTCATCAGGAACGTCGACACCCGGTCCCATTGTAGCTCGTCGGTAATCACCAAGATGGAACACTCGAGTCTTCACGCCGAGCCTATTAATGTAAGATTAATGCATACAAATTGAAATCCTGAATTCTCACCATTGAAGATAACGTGAGAGCGATACGGAGATGTGACTTTCATTCGCGTTAGCTTCATACCGACATGAGTTTTTAAGACAAGTACTTACGTCTTACCGCGGGCTGGAGGCCCAACTAGAACAATTGCAATGCGTCCCGAATGGAAGAGTCTTCCAGACATCGTGCTGTAGAGTTGAGCTGGTGCCATAGGCGAGGCCCTGTCATCAGGAAGATCATGTACCCCATCGATGAAGGTGGAAGATCGGCGGCGATATCTTGGAGAATTCGCAGCAATTTCAGCGGTACTATTGACATTAGCAAAGTGATTTATGTCTAATTTGTCTATCTTAATTTGCCTGTATGAAAATATATTTGCATTGGCTTGGGTAAGAAAGAAATATGGATAATCGCCAGACTTCAACTTGAGTACTTCAGCACATGTGAGCTTTTTCAGTTCTCTAGTATCAGAGAGATCAATTTCTACACGATCTAAGTCCCAATTGGGTCGCCGGCTTAAGGTTGCTGTGGAAATAGGTACAAGACAGACTAGCTTTGTTGGAGACAACTCACAGAAGGGTGTCCATTTTCAAAAACTACCACAGCTGCTCAGGCAGCCTAAGCGGGACGCTGGCAAAGTATACGCAAATTCTTTTTGCTTTACTCAATAACCAAGTTACAACTGGTGGTATTCGTAAAAGACCCCTTGCTGGAAAATGAACAAATGACAGGACCGCAATTCAGAGCAAGATGACAGGAGTGTGTAATATGCCCGGAATACAAAAAGTAGATTTTGCCTGTAGCGCTTCCGTGATGCTCTTAGCAATCGATCACTCCAAACAGGTAGAAGTGAGTTTTATCAAGTGGTAAGTCTGGCCGGTGCAGTTTATATCTAGAAGAAGTATTGTCGACGTAGTGGTTGAAGTCTCCGGGCGTTCATATCTTAGAGAACTAGAACCCGAGCCGATTGGCAACCCCTTTAGCGTGTTCGGTTATCCGTTTCACATGATGCTGCCACACAGCCAAGTGTTTGGCCTCATACTCCAGGCAAAACGCCAGGCCGTTAATCAGACCTCACATCCCAGTCAAGAAATTTGCTGGAAGTGAGAGGAACAGCTTGGAGGCCAGCTCTAATATATACTTCACCACCACCAACCATCTCCATTTGCTTGTCTTTATACAGGCCAACCTCATCCTTATATACGCTGCTTGATCTCTCTCTCATTCACGCTCAATCAGCCTGCATCCTAGTCTGTCTGACCTTGGCTTCGTCACCATGTCTGCATTTGAGAAGGAAACATCGTCCCTGGACTTTTTGTATAATAATGCAGTAGCAACATCCATATCAGAAACATACAGAAGCCTGCAGGATCGGAGATCTGCATTGGGGCTGTCCAACCCAGGTACTGTCGAGAACATTGCACGAGAGGTTCAGCGCGATGTTTTCTTAAATAATTACGCATTCTCTGGCTTGAGGGCGGATCTCACAAAGGCATTCAGCATCGCGCCGTTATTCCAGGTCTCCCACGCCTTCTCCATTGGGTCCCAAGGCCTACCTCCGTATACATTTGCTGCTCTCTTTGGCACAAGCAAGGTTCGTGATAGCAGAGCTCGCCGTAAGGCTAGACGCACAATTGCCAGAGAAGCTAACTTTTATCCAGATCTTCATGCAAGGAAATATTGACAATGAGGGACAACTTTCAACAAGATTCAACTACAGATGGAACCCATCATTTGTTACAAAGACTCAAATTCAAATTGCCCCTGGCAACCAAGCAATGGCTCAATTTGACAATGAATATACCGGAAATGACTTCACTGCTTCGTTGAAAACCCTTAATCCATCTGCTATCGATGGTGGGCTTACTGGTATTTTCATTGGAAGCTATCTGCAATCTGTTACGCCCAGCTTAGCCCTTGGTGTTGAGGCTATCTGGCAGCGCGCAGCTATGAACCAGGGCCCAGAAACCGCTCTCTCATACTCTGCCAAATACAAGGGAGATGATTGGGTTGCTAGTGCGCAGCTGCAAGCTCAGGGTGCCGTCAGCACAACATACTGGAGGCGATTAACGGACAAGGTCGAGGTTGGCACTGAGTTGAACTTGCAATTTGCTGGCTTATCTGGTGCCGGAGGAATATTTGGAGGGCAAGTAAGGAAAGAGGGGACTGCTACTGTTGGTGCCAAGTATGACTTCCGTATGTCTACTTTCAGAGCTCAAGTCGATTCAGCTGGAAAGTTGAGCTGCTTGCTTGAGAAGAGAGTCGCGCAACCTGTGCAGTTGACCTTTGCTGCTGAGATGGATCATGCAAAGGTGTGTTACCATCTAAACCCTCCACTTACACGCAAATACTAACATTTCCTCTTAGCAAACTGCTAAAATCGGTATGGCTATCTCCATCGAGTCTGGCGGCGAAGAGCTCCAAGAACAGCAGGAGATGGGTGGAACTCCTCCAGCGAGCATCCCATTCTAAATCTTCTTTAAAAAATTCACCGACCCCACTCTCGCACTCACCTATTCGATTATAAGATAATGCCTGTTCGGAGAACCTTGTTGCAAAGAATCCTCACTGCATATTTGGGGCGATTTCACCAAAATTTTCCTATTCCTTCAAATTTCCAATGTCTTATTAGAACCCCACACACCTTTCGGAAGATACATCCAGAGTTTGCGGCAGCGTTTTCTGGTTGTTATCTCGGCGGAGACTTTTCTTGTAATATCTGGAGTGGTCTTTTGCTCGGGTTGATGACCAAACAAGACACGGATATGATGGACGATTCATAGATTTTTTTGCATTCATACTAACTTTGCGAACTGCATGTTTTGGTATCAATGCTAGCGCGGTATTGACCAGATCGGGGTTATCCATGGCCAGGTGGATAATGTGTACTGTAATTATAGTGAACGTTCTGTGCAGCAGGGGCAATATGAATGCTGTGTAGATATGTGTAAAAAAGATATGAGACACTGCAATTATTCTTGAACATTGTGAATGTGATATGAACGTTTATATCCAAGTGAACTGCACGGATAGATGTGTTAATTATCATATTCTGGAACTGTATGTCTCGGGAATCTCAACCACCTGCTGCTCCTAGAATCCTTGACATATACAGTACGTTGGCGCTCTTTCAACATGAATAGCCGCTTCGTCAGCCCTACGTGGGACTTTCTCACGCTCTATATCAGCTTATTCTGTTCCTCACAAATCACAACTGTTCAACGAGTGAGAGAAACGAATGAGGAACTTGACAACCAAGGTCGAATAAGGCATAAGGTCAATGGTAATTTCACCGCAGCATACTGCCCATCAGTTTTCCTTCCCGTTCACTCTTAACTCAAAGAACAAGACGACACAAGGTTTCAAGTTAGATTCTGGATCTAGAACATTCTTACAGTATTGTTATATCACACTTATAATCATATAGGCATGTTGATGACATTTGGATGTGTCTAGATTGATCCAAATACAAGTCAAGCTTTTTCGCTAAGCTAAGTTCTTGTCGTAATGGAAGAACTCTTGTGTACTCGTTGCTATCATTCCTTTGTCATGCTTATGTATGGAATGGAGCAGAGACTAGCCACCAAATGATATAGAGTCAACTAGGGTAGAGTCCCAATTTCTCGAGTGTTGGAAGAGGTGTAGAAAGCTTGATATCCATTGGAATACTTGTCAGGGAAGAATTATCCCGCTAGTAACTATTGTCCAAAGCCTTCACAAACTCGAGACCAATATCGGACTGCGATTACTTCGTCAATCTCCGTTCAAATTGGGCCTTTTGACTCTCTCACACATACCAATGCAAGTCCTTAAAATGAATTCCAAACGCCTATTTGGTATCACCGAAGTAACAGTTTTACTTCCCATAGCCTGTAACCATTTACCCATATTGCCCTAATCGCTCGAAGCACAGCCTCTGCATCCACAACTCACACATTCCACCGCCTGGTCCTCCTTCATCTGCGCTTTCGGTACGCGACATATACAAGTCGAGTTGAAATTCGTTTCTTTCGTCTGCACACACCGCAAGCAGCACAACTATCCATAGAAAGTTAGCCTCTGATAAGCACCGTAGTTTCTAAAACGGAAGTAAGAGAACGTACCTTCTCATAGCCCGTCTTCTTCCACTTTGCAATCAACATAGCATCCGCATACCCATTCTTCAGCAAATACTCATAAAGCTGCTTGGAAATGGCCTCCTTTTCATAATACAACTCGTAGACGTAACGACTGCGCTGATGAGAGATCTGGAAGATGGGCCAGTGGACTTGATGACGGGGGACGTTGGTAGAGGGTGCGTTTTCAGCATCCTTCATTTTATTGCTGAAGATTAAGAGATCGTCTTCGATGTCAGAGAAGCCTGCTGGAGGCGCTTTGCGCTTTGAGGCATGGCGGATTGCTGGCATTTTTACTGAGATGAGTTTGGCTTAGACAAAAGGGTATAGAACTCTAGCAAGAGAGAGAGAGACAAATATTTAAACCTCGTTGTTGTGATTTTGGTGGCGGGGTTGAGGTTCGGAAGTTCAAAGTGTCAGCCTTGCGTACATATATATTGAAATTCAAACTAGCAAAATACCCTCCTCAGGTCGAGAAAGCTAATGTGTTGTTATAATTTTATGGAGTATATTCAATAAAGTTCAGTTGGCCACAACCATTACTAATCCTCTAGAATTTTCTATTGCTACCCTAGACTTTTCTAAAGGTGGAGGATTCTGATTCAAACCAAGCAAAATAAGGTTTGAGCTGCACGTGACTTCAAATCAATGTCATCCAAGCTCATCGAGGGAACTGCAACGTCAAAGCAGGATTGATTCCATAACAGCACCATGGTTATTAATCCAACCTACCTTGCGCAACGGACGCGCCAATGTAAGTACCTTGCCCATCTTTTTAGTTTCCTAAAAATGCTAATTGGGTTTCCTAGCCGTCAATTGGAATGATGCGAAACGGAGAGTTCTCCACAGCTATCGGGATTGGATTCGCTCTGTACGTGTCACCGCCGGTTAACATGCTCGCTGGGAAGGGGAACATGACAAGAATCACCTGGATACTAGGCTGGACGCTAATTGGGGACAATTGAATAGGCTCCCGAGATCCAGACTATGTACTCGCTGAACATGCCAGCCTCTGCATTGAGAACAAAGATGAGACAGGAATTTGAAAGGCACAGATACGTGAAGGAGATGCCCACAGTGGACAAGCTGTTATTTCAGAGCCATGCAGAATTTCAGGTGTGTTGAATCTTTCATCTATGGAAGAACGAGTACCATATATCAAAGTTATGTGGAAGAATTACGGAGGGACAGGAATGTCTCAAGGACTTATTCGCATTCCAAAAATATATGGTTATTTCAGGAAGAGAGCTAAGAGCATTGAGCTTTGTTGGGGAGGCGTATAAGCCAGGAGCTAACAGACCATCAAGGAAACGCTAAACTACTGGAAGCAATTACCTCACGTCCTGAAGTACTTCCGAGCGGAGGAGGATCCTAGCGCACGAGTGCCACAAAACTTCATGAGCGGTTTCTTAGAGGTATAGTTTCCGGTCAAGCATATTCACCAGCTCAACTAACTTCAAATTCAGGGTCGCAATTGAGTCATTACTAAATTCCTGGTTTCTGTACATATCATAAATGAAGCTCATTCAACGCCCCCGAGTAGTCTTTTCCTGAAACGCCGTATATGCAATGTCTATCATTTTCCATCATGACTTCCGTCTAATTCAACTTTGCATCTGATTCCCCGTAAACTCCTCTCTTTCATCTTTGAATTTCTCAGCCACGACATCGCAGAGGTCAATCAAGTCGTCAAAGCCTTTCTTTAGTGCTTCTTGGGCTGTGTAAGGTGCTGATACAATTAGTGTGTATAAAGCCGAAGACTGTTAGTGGGGACCTACGATGAGTCTGGATGCGAATATTCATAAGTGCTTCTGAAGGATGCGGAATTGAGTAACCGCAGAAATCAACATCAGGACTAATTAAAGGTTAGTCAATACAGTTATGTGGAATAAGAAGAAAGAGGGACCACTTTTAGAAACGATTTTCTCGAGAAGGGACTTGATACTTACTTCTTCATGATGATATACCGTAAGGCGTTCCCCAAGGTATGATCCTCCTTCTGGAACTCAAACGAAGTATTGTATTCGTCGCCACCAGGAAGCTATCACAAAGCCAAGTCAGCTCCCTTTCTATTCCGTCAAGGACAAGAACTTACAAGCTGGATTCGTCGATCGCCGTCAGCATATATGGCGGGGTTCGCTGCATCTCCCTCTTCCTCCTGTTGTTGGACAAGTGCTGATTCTTCCATGGCTACATCCTCTTGAGAAGGTGCAGGCGCAACCGCCTCATCGGTCTTCTTCTTTGGTGGCATGATTGGGACTTTAAGTGGTTGTTCTATATGAGGAGTGGAATTGAGGCTGTTGATCTTGTGAAGGAGATTTTGGAAGGGAAATTTTAGCGGGACTGCGATAAAAGTTTGTCAGCCTTGTAACAAGGCTGAGATCACCTCGGAGATCCCTAGACATACTCGAATACTATGTTAGAGATGTCCTTCGAATTATGAAGTCTCAAGTATAGCCATATTAGAGATTCCCCATAAAGGAAAATGCCGGTTTCCATCACATCGTATTTTCATGTTTTCTGTCACTTTCATTTACGTCCTCTTTATCGCTAGACAAAGGTCACACTATTCACGCTCGAGTCTAATTCCATCCATCAAGCGCTTCAAAGGATTCTATTGAAAAAGAATCCTGGTTACTGCGTCTTCATCTTCGCATATGACCTTTTCTTATATTGACTGTTGGCCAGTCCAGAGACCTCTCAGCCTTGTTGGTGTTTGAACGTCATGCTGATATGTGGTAGGACATACATAGCTCACAGCGGTTATGAGAGGCAGGAGTAGGAACACTTATCATTCGGTCTTGTCGATACAACAGTGAATTCCCCACTGGGAAGGGAAAAACGTAATATCATCAGACAGCATTACTAATTACTAAAAGTCTGGTATTACTACCGCGCGCTTAAGATGATTTATCATAAGAGGCAGACGTCCGAGTCTATTGTTTGAGGATCCAATAGTTCGATCGATCGTCGCCACAGCGTCTACATTCCCCAAGAGGATTTCCGGGGTTTCTTCAAAGATTCCCAAGCGGGACGACCATCAGGCCGATGACGATATACAGTACAGTTCATGAACCTGTGCGATCTACTTCATCATGTCCAGATAAAGCCACCACAATTTCTCGCATGGGTACCGGCCGTCTGATCTGAGAAAGATGAGCACGCTGGAAGAGCTCGAGTTTCCGACCCTCTTGATCTTCAAAAGCCCAAACTCATGAAGGAATAGTTGGTCACCTTGATTCATCACGCCTGGCCTAGCCCCGTTTCAACATTAATCCACATGGATGTGGTGATTGGTGAGACACGTCAATGGGAAACACACTGTCGCATGTTGAGTTCAGGGATGACACGCTTAGAAGTGGAATTGTACGAAAAGCACGCGCTTCGGCTGTTCTGATTGGACTGACTTTCTGGAATAATTTCTTCATCTCATGTCAGATCGCCTGTTTCGCTCTGGGCTGATTGACCAGCTTATCGATTAGATCAAGCCTTGGAGATGATCCAAGAGTTAGTATTTCCAGGGACAGGGAAATCTTCATTCATGGCTTGATGCGCAATAAGTGGCTATGAAAAACTCACTCCTATCTGCACTACCGTTAAGGGACGAAGGACCGGGAAGAAGGTCTGGCTATTCTTCTCGTTGGTATTGGGTATCTACTCCGTAGCTGTAGTACAAACAGTCGACGGAGTAGTTCATGTACGGACGGGACAATGTCCATCTCAAGAATTCGAAGGGCTCTGTTTGGTAGGCAAACCTCGGGAGGCAGAAGAAGCCCTGGATTTTATGGGTAAGGTTGCAATATGTCAGTGTTGTGTAGATTAAATTCGAGTCCGTGGGCTCAAACATTGAAACATTCGCCAAAGATGCATGGCTATCCTACGGCTAAATAGGGATTCACGTTGCAGGGCATGGGCAGGCATGGCAAATATTGAATTTCACGCTCAACTCGGCTTCTTCAGCCTGCTCTGACAAGCTCTGCAATTGCCAAACCCAACAGTATGGTCTTGCACACGCCGGAGTCACCATATTGCGCCCAGCCTGTGGAGGGTGGATGCAACCGATTCATCGTATCGACCAGCGGCGTCGAGAAGGGGTGCGACCAGTAGGAGCCGTCAGAAATGTCAAACTCCAAACTCGCGGTGGCCAGGACGGGACATGAAGGTGACACTCTGGAAGTTTGTCTCCCAATCATGCCACTCGTTTGCTCCCTCAGCGCTCGCTGTCATACCGCAGGTACACTGCTGTTTTGGGGCGTGGTAGATGAGAATCGGAGGTTACGAATTATCCATGATTCGATGTAATGCTTCCCCTTGAGGGCTGCTGATCCTCTCTGACAACAACAGACCAGACTTGGGAGACCCAAGGGGGCGAAGGACCGCTCTTATAGTCAACATGAGCGCTTTTTGTCATACAGTTTAGATTACCTCCAAACCCTGGCGTATGAAGGCGTTGTTCAGCGTCCCAAGTGTGGACTGGCGACGTGGACGGTGACTGGTACAGCGACAGAGTGGTAAAGTGGTAAGAAGGGGGGGAGATTTGGTGGTAAATATACCATCAAGAGGAGTTGCACATGCATATGCACAGTAGAAACCGCCATCCCGTCGTCTTGCTCCATCGCTAGTGATTGATATACGAGAGTATAGCTTAGCGTAGCCTACCATTCCCGGACAGAAGCCTCCTCCTGGCACTTACTTGACTTCCACCCGGGGGGGAAGAGGATCTATAGTTCTACGTGGTTATTGTTTTTTTTGCATTCTCATCTGCCCGTTCTTCAAACTTGCTGATACCGATACTTTACCTGCCCCTTTCCCTTCCCGGGCCCCAAGAACTGATCATCGCTGTCTGATTTCAGATTGACCGTCGAGTGATTGGGTGTTCTGCTCCCGTCGTATCCTCTAGGAAAGCCCAAACACTTCGTTGCCGCACTAGCAGCATTGACGCAAACCCAAACTGCTGCATCCATCACCCCTCCTTTCTCGCCCTTGGCCGTCCCTCCTTGGATCCCCTTCTCCATTAAAATATCTACAGATGAAACACTGGAACAACCTGTCCCTCGACTCATAAAACAACCTCACCGCCACCTACCCTACACTTATTCTTTGCTCTGCCTCTTCTCACGACCAAGTTGATTTCTCCCCTACACTCGTTGTTCCTCACCACCCCAATACTTTGGTATTTATCAATCACTGCACCCCCCCGGCGCATCCAGCATACCCGACGGCGAACGAAACGACCAGCAATAGTTGAACGAATCTAGTCTGGTTTGGTGGCACAGAACTTTTGGGGATTTTCAAAAAGGAAAAAAGGAGCAAGGCACACAACGCACGAAGCCGGTTCGTTGTGAAATATAATACGACGATTTACAGGGTTTCCCAGCAATCCAGAGCAGGTGGACTTGCAGAGAGCATAAGCAGCTTTCCCAAGCGAGACCCAGCTTAAACACTCGCCCTTTCGCACGCCGACCTCTCCTTCATAATGAGTACCGCCATTGCAATGGCTCCCTCGCCAGCACCTCACGACCGATCATCGTATGTCGATATCGCGCCTTCAGCACCTGCCTCTACCTCTCCTTCATCACAGCGCGTTTCAGCTTCAGCCACCCCGAATCACGCAACGGCGCAACGGAACGGAAGCGGTAGTCCAAAAGCTACACCAGGTGGAAAGAAGTCGCCCACAACGTAAGTTTATTCATGCACGACTGGATCATTTATTTGCATGATCGACTTTGCTAACATGGCACTTTGCGCAGATCTCGAAATGGTGCTCCTCCGCAGATAGTTGTCAAGAAAGAACCCACCTCGCCGGATTTGCCCACCTCTCGACACCGGCCGCGAAAGCTTGATCTCTCACGAAATGCGAGCGGCACAAAGCCTTCAGGCGGAGCGTTGACTTCAAGAGGAGTCGAGAGCAGTGGTCTGGGGATAACGGACGTTGGATTGGCGTGTCTGTCACCGGGATTTGTTACGCAAGATCCCACAATGAGGGAGCAACTGCAACGCAGCATTTCTGTACGTGAGCAACAGAGGCAGCTCATCGAGCAAAGGTTACAGCAAACGGCCAAACCAGGCGATGCGCCAATGGAGAGCGCAAAGGAGCTGGGAGGTTTTCCGGCCAAGACTCCGGGAACATCTAAAAGAAAGGCGCCGCCAGGACTAAGCATCGTTGCACCGTCGCACGAACAGTTTGCACACGAGAGGGTAATCCAATCTGCTCCGCTCAACCAGAGTTTCACGGGACGTCACCAACCGCATCCTCTCACTCGCCATGTTGCCAACCAACCGTCAAATCTCTCGAGCACTTCACATATCCATCATATTCCGGCAACCCAGACAGCCAACCGGTTGCCACCGATCTCAGACGTCTTTGCATCTGAAGGTTTGGGCACACATCGAGATGCTCCTGCGCGTCCCAATTTCTTCCAAAACTCGGGCTCTGCATCAAATTCATCACATTCAAACTCTAGACCGGCATTTCCATCTCCTGGCCACACCTCAACCACCGCTCCGCAAACAGCAAGACCCCGAGAGTACCGCTCTGCCGAGGAGGCGCAAGTCGAGTTAGCCGGTGGACGGCCAGAACTTCTCCCCAAAATTGTACACTATGGAGGCCACCAACCACCAACGCCTCCCTCGCCCATGACTGCAAATGCCATGAGACAAGGAGAGGCCGGCCGAACCTCTGGCGGCAGAAGGCGTGCGAGAGCCGAGTATGAAGAAGGAGGTAGCCCACCTCTAGGCAACGGCCCGGCAACTTCGAGGCGTGGACCATTTGGTGAAGGACGCGACAGTCCAGTCAGCCAACAGAGAAAGAAGGATGAGTTTATACAATTATGTGCACGAGCATGGGATCTTTTCCACAACTGATATCATCTTTACGATAGCATATCGACAGCTTGAACCGCTATTCATTTGATGATCATAAGAGCCTCATAAACATTTGCAATCCAGAAGTGGCTCGGAACGACAAATATTCATGTGTATATATTTATCCCACAACAATTTGACAGCAATCTTTATCGAATAGTGCGGCGAGCTAGTTTATGGACTGGCGTTAATTCACGGACGGAAAGCCAAATACGGTGAACCGTAGAGCTTGATGCATTTCGAGAGAAATAGGTATAGGAGGACGAGATGATGTGTTGTAATTCTATGGGCTTCTTACTTGTCCCATGCATAATTTGGCGGGAATGGAATATGGAATGGGGACGGGTTGATAGTGGAAAGGCGTTGCAACAGCTGAAGGAGAAGGCGTGCCGGAGTTTTTGTAATATTGATGGGGTATCTATCTAGTGATATTAGGTGGGGGATCGGAGGACTAAACTATATAAAAAACGATAACCTGATTACATGATGTCCCAAGATGTTTTATACTTGACTACGTGCGCTTATGTTGACGGTTGAGGATTGCTTTGTTCGCTATAAGGCTATTTATTCAATTACATATCTAGGCAGTACCTATCTTTCCAACATTTGTTCTTGCTCTTGCCATCATCATCATCATCACCTCCACCAATCTCCATTCTCCATTCTCGACTTCCTCCTGTCAGAATTCTCAGTTCGACCATGTCAAGCGTTCAACCATCTCACCTTCTCTTTTTACCAA